>Ga0116231_10004772_pt1 | contig 27219 bp, 21 predicted proteins | sample S1TSphgellanicum_2_FD_89695 | JGI IMG/M metagenome (GOLD analysis project Ga0116231, IMG submission 89695) | Host-associated microbial communities from peat moss isolated from Minnesota, USA - S1T2_Fd - Sphagnum magellanicum MG | ecosystem: Host-associated > Plants > Peat moss > Unclassified... | reverse complement strand
CTGGTCCCCGTTCACTACGGGGTTAACATGTTTTACCATGATTTCATATAGTGAATCTGTCCTAGTTCACTCAAAATCCTAGTGAAATACAAGGTGAACTTGGCCACATCTCCTAGTAGTGATAACATTTTTAATCATTCAAAATGAAACACATATGATGAAAATATAAATATTGATAAACGCGTATCCTTATTAAATTATAAATAATTGTATTATAGTCATAACCTAGTTGAATAATAGTACTTTAATAGTGGTGCACTGGTGGCCATACTAATTGTATCAATGGGAACCATAATCAAAACTAGTTTCAAATGTATCCCATAATGGGTGGTGGAAATGTGGTCACATGGCATGATCGCATGTATGTACATTTTACATTAATTATAACATAGTTGTTGCTTTAATGACACATTTATAATAGTTCTAAAGTGGTTGCCACATGTAACTACAATGCAGCTATTGAAAAATTCAAACATGGTTGACTACATATGTATGTACAATGTGTATAAATTATTGTATAAAAAACCCATTTCAGCTCATTTGCAATTATAATATAATTAATTGATTTTCTAACGTGACAATTTATTTATTAATACACCGTATTTCTAAAGTGATAGTTGCATAATAGTTGTAATGCCCAAGGGATAGTTGCATAATAATTGTATATGAATTTTTTTGAATTTTAGTTGCAAGGTAATGTGGTTTTGGTAGACACAATTTCTCATAGTGATTGTCAATTTCAATGTTGGAGGTCATTTCATTTCCATGTGTTACAATTTCGAACCCATGTAACATGTAAAGGTTTAAACATTTGTTTTTCAAGTCTTTGCATGATTTGTGATCATAGGCATTTTTTAATCTTTCAGATTGGTAAATTTTGAACACTCAACATGGCAACCAATAAAAATCAAAAGATGATAATCTCCATTCTCAATTGAGTGAACAAGGAAAAGAGGTTGTCTACTTAGTTCAAGATTTGTAAGCATTTTCAAAAGAGATTGAATTGCAGGCTCAAGAAATGGCTCAAGAAATGGAGACTACTCTTAAGTCATGGAGGAGACGTGTTGGAAGGCCACGAAAATAATTGCAAGTAACCTTGATTTTAGAAAAGGAAATAAAAAGGAGAACATTGATGATGTAGAAAGCTCCAGATCATAAAAAGAAGGACATGAAATACTTACACAAATTGGTTTGCCCTGCATTTTTGGCCTCTACTTTTTATAGCAATGAAAAAACATTGCAATCTCACTAGTGTGCTTCAATATTTGAAGACCTTTCACAAAAAACCAGGAGAAATTAATGGTCCATATGATAAATTGAGTATAGGTTTTTTCTATGAATGGTTCACCCCAAAAGGGGAAATAAAACCACATCTAAAAAGTGCCATAAAGAAAGGGACAACTTTTATGACAACAAAGATACATTTTTCAATTCTAGAAACAAAACCAAAATTGAAAAATGAACTCATTAACATGTTGAAAAACATGCGAGTTGCCAGATAAAGACTTTCTGCACCCATAGTACAACTAATCATTCAAGGTGTATTTGAAAGCAAAACACATGAACTCCTAAAAGATTTGACAAAAAGAAGAGGATTTAAAGTGGACATGAAATTTCATGAAAACTCACCTCAATTGGTCTTATAAAATAACAACTACAACATCAAGAAAGTTGTTTTAAACATGGGAGCAAGAAGGCATGGCAATGGCACATAGGGTTGCTTACTTTGTGAAGGTGTATAACGTACTAATGTGCCTAATTGTCAACACATATCAAACTAGGGTACACCTTGTACCCACCAAAGGAGATCGGACATGGGAGATAAGAGGGGCTATACATGTTTAGGTTTTGGGAATTGAAGACAAAAGGAAAATTACTATAGTTGTTTCGTCTTCAGCAGAAGGGTCATTGTTACCTTTGCAAGTGGTGTTTCAAAGGACAACAAATCATACACTCCCACCCATGAATCATGGAAGAAAACAATGTTCTTTGATCGGTTTCCATCTTACCTATAGTTCCAATCATTGGTCCAATTTGGAAACCACTCAAGCATTTGTTGAACACATCTTCATACCCTACAAGAAGGATCAAGTGGAGAAGCTTGCCTTACTAAAGACCAAAATATCGTATGGCTGATTGATTGCTCGTTAGTCCACAAAAGTAAAAAAATTCTAGATTGGATGAAGTTGAAATTCCCGAGTGTGTGTGTCATGTTCATCCCAACAAATTGCACAAGTTTATTTTAGCATGCTCTTGTTATCCTCCAACGCCCGTTCAAACATGCATTCAATAAGGAATTTCATTCATGGATATGTTCAATATTCAAAAGCGAACTTGAAAGAGCTGAAAATGTTAAAATTGACTTTCGGATGATAATTTTGAAACCAAACATTTGTGCATGACTTTTTTAGGCATGGATTCATGTCAAGAACATGAGCAAAATGATTTCTAAAGGCTGGGAAAAAACATGGCTATTAAGGAGTGTCAACATGGAGTTCTAGTTCCAAGCTATGGAAGTAAACACTACTACACCTCTATTTTCAATCACCTTCAATTCAGAACCTAAACATCAAGAAAATGAAGATGATCATGACCTTGATCCAGAATATTCCACTATTGAAATCATGCAAAATTGTTTAAATGTTTAGATTATGGACCTACTTATGAATGAATGTTGCAATGGTATGCTCTATGTCTCTTGTACATAGGATTTACATTTGTTGGTGTGAATTAGTCATCATGTTCCTATCATGAAACAATTCGACTTTTGACCCATTGGAAAGTCTCACAATGTTTCCTTTTAATGATTAATAGCTTGTTATTGTCTTTAATTCATATCTTTCCTATGGGCACAAATCTTCAAGCAACCATTAGGAAGCTATGAAAAAAAACTAACAAACTGAATGATATGTTAAATATTCATCTCTTCTTGTCATCTTGAGCTTCGACTGCCCATGTTTCCTAATAAGAGGTAGAAGATGATGAGTCAACACCCATTATTCAAGTTGAAACCATAGTGTTATTGTTTGTGTGCATACATATAATGGTGAGTTCAAAAGACCAATTGAGTGATTTGAAAGTAGGGAAGAAAAGGCCACAAGGATATGATTATACTTGAACAGAAAGTCCATGTTGTTGATAGCTCTAGTCCTTTCCATCTTTTTGAATTCAACAACATGTGATCCATGGTTTATGAAATTGCAGAGGAAACAAAAATCAAGCCTTGCACTTGAAAAAGACAACAACAACCAAGTAGAGAATGTGCAACTCAAGATATTAAACCTTGGTGTGCTGCTTTTGCTCTTGTTAAGGCACCCATGTTTGTGATGTTGTAGACATTCCCCTTGTAGTTGTAGCATGACATGAAGAAAATTCATCCTTGTGAAAGAGATTTTGAAAAAAAAAATTCATAAGAAAACACAAACCCCATTGATGTTGTTAAGAGTTGGAGTAAAACACACAAAACCACACCATATGTATCACTTCTTGTGACAAGTTTAAATATCCACGCAACTTATATCTGACTTAACAATGTTCCCACTAGAGGTTATTTATTCACATGATACTAACTTTTCAGAAACAATTTGGAACTCTAAAACATTCCTATCACAGTAAGGGAATTTCTTGCAGTAAATTTTTTAGGCCCATATATCACCCCTAGATAAACTAAGACAATTGGCACCCCTTTTGTAGCAGCCTCTTAAACAACATTGTTTGCTAAGAACTTTGATTCTTCATATGAAGAACAAAACTTTCTTAGATGGACATGCACCCAACTTTCCCCCTCAAACTTCATTACAAAAAAAAGATTTTAGCTTCTAAACATTAAAACTTGCGAGCTTGGTTGGAGTTTGTGTAACACTGAATTGATTGTGTTCAGCTACCTTAAACTAGATTTAGTTTCATAACAATAAGCAAAAACAAGGAGATGGTTGATGGGAAAAGTAATCTCCCTTTTTACAAAGGAAGCCCACATATGGAGATAATGATAGGGAGATGGTCATCGAAAGAAGCTTTTTCTCTCTTTTTGCAACACAAACGCAACTATTGCAATAGGCTACCTTCCTATTTTCGACATTACATAGATTTAATTTTATTAAATTCGACACTTGGTTATCTTTTTGTTTTTCAGCATTAGATGAATTTAAATTTTACTAAATTTTGACACATAGTAAAAATTGATTTCAACATTTTTGAATATTTTAATATTGAAATAAGTAATGTCAAACATTAGTTGTAGGTATGGTTTATAAGATATTGAAGATTCAAAAATCAAGTAAGAATTTGATTATGACCATGAAGTCACTTGTAAACAATCAACTCATAATGTACCTACCTATTTGTTACATTCCATATTGAACCAAATTTTAAATGATGTTAATAATAGGAACATTTCATTAGATTAGTTAATTTAAGAACATAATCTCTTAGTGCAAATTCATAAGAATTAACAATCCTATGTTGTTGAAATTGGATCTTTACAATGAATTGATCGCAACATTCGAAGGAGTGAAGAAAAATGTGTTCGTCACATGTAGTTTCTAATAATTTGGTTTCAAAAGCTTTGGTTTGGTTTTTACACAACAGTGAAAGGGATAAAAAAAACGCTAATGAAATATCATTACTTTAAACCAAAAGCACATGACTAATGCACATTATACATTTTTCCACGATTACCTTAAATATGAATCTTATTTTTGCAAGCTAAAATAATGTTAGTAAGCACAACTTTCTTGAACTTCAACAAAAGAGAAAAAGAAGAATGCAAAGAAGCCTTATTTGCCAATGCTTAAAAGTGGCTTTGAGACCTTCAAAAAGAATAACATAGTAAAATATGTCCTATTTGCAATGTAATATCAAATCCCATGTGTGACATCCACTTGTCCTCATATGAGAACTTAGGGTTTAAGGTGAACAATAACCTAAATGCCTATTTTCATTGAAATTCCAAATCCATTTGCTTTACAATTTTTTTAAAAACAAAATCAATATTAGACAACAAAAGGACTAACTTGGTAGGCATGTACATCACATTATCTAAATTTTCTTTGGAAAAAATAATAAATAAAACAAAATGGATGATTACATGCATTTAATGATTGAATTAAACAAATGAAATTAATTATTCCATTAAGGGGTTTTAACTAATGTTGTATTGGTATTGATTTTTTAACATACCATAATGGTATAAATATATATTTCATATGAATTGGTAAAGTATAAATATGATATGATTTTTTTTTAAGGTTTTATATGGGTATGGTATTGATAAATATTTTTTGGGCATTCATAGGTCATATGAACAATGGTATGGTATCAGGATTCATCTTCATATTTGGTCTCATATTATTCATGTAAATTCATAAATAACATTAACCATAAATTTGTAATGTTTTAAGCAAAAATGTAGTTCATGCAAGCCTCCAAATCACAACGCTAGACTTAAATCAAATTCAGAACAACAAGCTTAATTAGATCTGAAAATATATCAATGTAGCTCAATATCTTCCAAGTGTTTCAAGGAATTTTTTTAAAAAAAAGGAAGTAAAATTATGGTTCTAATTTAGAACAATAAAACATTTAAACAAGTTCCAAAATGTATCAATGCAACTCAATAGCTTCAAAGTCTTTTAAGGCAACTAAAAAAAAGTAGCTTGGAAATAGAATTATTGCTCCAATTCAAAACATTACATCTTAAACAAGTCCCAAAATCTACTAATGCAACTCAAATGAACACAAAATGTTTCAATGAAACTTTAAAAAATAACATGGAAGTAAAATTATGGCTCCAATTCAAAACAATAGAGCCTAAACAGGTCCCAAATGTATCAATGTAACTTAAATGAACAACCTAGTAATACAAAGTTTCATCTCATGTAATCCTTTTAGTCAAGAACATTTGAAACAAAAAAAAAAACAACTATAATTCACAATTCATAACACATGAAATCTTATAATCAACAATTCATAGCACCTAAACTCATGTAATCCCAAAACATATCCTAACAACTAAAAAGAACAAATGAAATCAATTGGAATTGAATTCATTTCAAATAAAATGTGTGATGTACTTTACTCCTCTTACAAAAATCCCTTTATTCATCCTTATATTCATCTACAAATTCGGCTTCTATATAGTAAAATGAACAATACTAGATGTTACAATTGAATAATTATTTGAGGCCAAAATATAATCATCCTTGGCATCATTTGGCCAATTCTTGTAAATCATCACAAGAACATGTAGTTTAGTGATTCCAAATAACAATGCCATAAGCTTTTGAATAGTCTTACAACTAAGAAAATTTTCTTAATTTCAATTTGGGAGCTAGTTATTCAAACAATTTGTTTAGCCAAAAAGGTGATGGTCGAGAATCTATCGGCATGGTCTTTCCACCATGTCAAAGGTTTTAAAAACTCCTCTTCTCAAACAATAACATGATGAAATATTGACAACTCACACACAAACAAAGTTTCATTAGCCTCTTTAGTTGATGTCGAAGCATCAAAGAAATAATTTATAGAAAATCTATAATTTTTGTGGTTTGTTGCCACCAATAGGATTCAAGAATTTGTTGACCTTCATGAATAATGGAATCACGACCTTGTCATATTTGATGACAACATTCTTGGTTGTTTCACTGCTTAAATGTTCCATGATGCATTGTTATAATTTTATGAAAAGGGTCAAACATGAAGGCAAACATGTTATATGCCTTGTCATTTTGAAATTCACATGCAAAAAAGAGAAATGGTTGTAATACATTCACATCCTTTACTACCATGTGCACATACAAAAATTTCCCACACTAAATCAAATTCCTTGGACTATAGAGGGGCAAAAATATCCTTGGGTGGTACCACTAGGAACCACCTTGCCAAAATCATAGGAAAGTTGAACTCAATTTAAGAAATCAAATTCCATCTACTTATATATTGGTTTATTTGATTGGATTAGGTGAACTATGTTTTTCCCACCTATGTCCACATTCATGAAAAATAATGAACACCCAAAAACCTATAATATGCATTAACATTTTGATTCCTAAACCATTCATGACCCATTCTTAACTCAATTCTTGACTTTCTTTTTTCAAGTGTCCTCACATTTACACATTAGATTTTTTTTTTTTGTTTATTTAGTACATGCACAAAGGAATGATCCAAACTAGTTATTAAAATTTTTAAAAGTGAAAATAGTTATCATTTGTGTTCTCGACATCAATGGCCTTTTAGGACTTCATGCTTTGACTTCAAAAATTCATAACTAAATAAAAATTGATCCAATTAGTTATTTAGAAAATACATCAAGTAGTTGGCAATTGAAGTATTTTAAAAAATTAACATAAAAAAAAATTCCCCAAAAATAGATTCCTTTTGTGTTCCTAATAAAAATAAATCCTTCGTGTTACATTCTTGAAACTTTTTCCATATGCATTCATTTTCCACATCAAAACACATTTTTTTGTAAATTTAATTAGAGTTTTGAATTCCACATGACTTGGATAACCTTTTGATAAATAATTTGGATTGAAAAGCTTTCTTTATGTGAATCCTATGTTTTCCTATAGTTGGATGGGTTTCATAAATTTCAAGTGTGACATTCCTAGTGGTACCACCCGAAGATAAATTTGCCTAAAGGTAGTTGAATCATTGTTTAGTGATTAAAATCTCCTTATAATTAAATGTTAATCACAAAGGCAACATGCAATGCATTAGAAATAATCCAATAACCCTTGATTGATTCAAAACACATTATTCAACAATTAGTTTTAGGGTTTCTATGATAGCATGTGTTATAGCCCAAATTAAACTACATGGAACCCTAGCTTGCAAATGGAAAGATTACATGCAAAAATAGATGTTGATAGCATTAGCATATTCAAGATTTTCTTAGAAGAGGATAATTCTATGCATGTTTTGTCCCATTTTTGTCTACTTTTAATAGATTTATTAGTTGAAAACAGTATTCTATAGGGTTGAGTGCACATCTTTTAATAACACCTCTTTCATGCCAACACAAAATTTAATGTCAATTGTTGTGTATTGCCATGCTTTTGACATCACATGGCCAAATCAAAAATTTACAAAAGGCTTTACAAGTTGCAAAGGGGCATATTTAACTATCGAAAACAAAGTTGAAGCCAAAGTGTTAAGGTTAAAGCTTTCATCTTTGACATAGGTTATGACCTTATTTATTAATTGAAGTTTTGCTAGTAAAGGTATTATGATTTTTGATAGGGTTGCCCCAATTGTGTTTGGTGTTTCAAATAGTCCCATTGTGACATGTTGTGGCACCCAACCTCATCAATAAAATTGACCACCATGGCAAATGTATCAAACCTTGACCTCAACATGCATAAATTGAAAGTTATAATGGTAGTTGCACAACTACCTAATGCCATTAGTATGTTGGTTTCCAAAGTGAAAACATGGTAAAAAGAACTAGGGGTGCCATGCTAAAAATCCTTTTTCGAAGATTGCAAATGATGTGCATCATTTTTGTGTTGGTTTATAACTTTAAATTTTGTATTTTGAATACACAATTTAATAGTACATGTGAGATATAAATACATTTTGACTATAAATTGATTTTATATCATGTATATTATGCATTCATGCCCCTTAACATAAATATGAACAACTTTTATTAAAGCCACAATTTCAAAATTCATAATTTTGAGGGTCAAATTTTTTTTTGAACAAAGTGTGCTTAAATGGTTTATAAAACAAAATGTCAAGAGTTCAAGTCCATTTGCCTTTATTATACTCAATGTTAAAATTCTTTTCAATTTTTAGAAGGAATGGTGCACATTTGGTTGAAAAACAAGACGTTTGAAAAAATTAGGGACTATCCATTTTTGAGGTTGGAGTGCTTTGAACATGCAAAAACATTTTTCATTTGTGTCAAACTTTGAGCATGTAAACTTTGTTATTAATGAAACATGTTTTAATAAAATTTATGACAATCCAAATCATGATGTTTCCCTTGTGATTTTTCAAACATACAAAAATGCAATTTTAAGGAGCGTCCATTCACTTGGGTGGCTTTTCTAATTATTTTTTACCCTCCATGGTTTTTGCAAGGATGGTTAGGATGTTTTTGCATGGGGATATGAAGTTTGGAATCCTTACACATCACTTATTAATGAAACCAAGGTGATTTCACAATGAACAAAACCTCATACCCTTTTGCAATGATGGAAACCAAACCTTGATGAATTGTAGTTAAAGAGGTTCATCTTTTTTATAACTCCCATGAGGTTCAAAACATTGTATGATAAATCAACAGTTGCACCTTTTGTTGTTTCTTTGTTTTTTTTTCCCCACCCTTACCAACCCCACTTTTAGTAGATTTTTTTCCTACCTTCACCAACCCCACCTTTAGTAGATTCTAATTCAATTTTATATTCTACAAAATCATTTTGATGTTTGTTCAACAAGTGTTTCTTCATTAATGTGCATCTGTGGTTAGGATTGTATTACACATGGTCTTTTTGGGATTTTGTTATGGATTGGGAGTTTTGCATCGATTCAACTTGGGGAAAGGAACTTATGTCACAAATGAAGCATTTCATAATTTTCATTGCTTGCAAGTTACTTATAAAAACCAAGTTGTTTAAGATAAATAATGCCTAAATAATGTTGGAATGATGCCATGACACCTAAAAATGTTGGGTTTGCACAAGATATGCATATCGAACCTTCCACACAACTAATTTTTTTGCTACTTGCATTTCATTTCAATTTCCAATAAACTTATCTTACATTCATTGCACCATCAATTTGACATAATGTAAGTGGTTTTTTTTTGTTTAGCTTTGAGTCCTATGTCACTTGCTCTGCCCCAATGATGAAAGCTTGCCAATTGTCAATAAAATAAACACCCAAAAAAGGGGGAGAAAAAGGTATAAGAAGGAAGGAACCAAGTCCTAGCAAAAAGAAGAAACCACCAACGAGGGTGGACCATGTTAAGAACAAATCAAGTACCCAAACCCCCTTATTGCGAAGAGCATGTTAGATAAGAAAAGGGGTAGAACACTTGGAAAAACATTTAACTTAGAAGCATCTTCACCTATAATAAGAACATGTTTCAAGATGAAGGCCGCTTGTGTTCATTGCCATGCCATTGACACCCTTTGCTTATAAAATGAACACAAAATCAAAAGAAGAAGGTGTTTAAAGCCCTTCACATTCCATGCCATGTTGGCACATCAATGAAAAAAACTTTTAGCTTGTTGATGCAAACACACAAAGACTTCTATGGTTAGAAGGGAAACATGTCTATTGGGTATGGATTGTGATAAAGGCCAATTTAGCCTAGAAAAGTTTTCACATGTAATAATAGGGTCTCACTTATCCCCAATGGAATCTTCAAATTTAAAAATGACATTTCACCTATTTCTATCATTGGAACTTGCAAAAAAAATCAACACCCAACATTGTTACAAGCAACTAGTAATTTATTTGTACCCACTAAATATCATGGCTCCTACAAATGAGGGTTGTCAGAAAAAATCACAACATAAAAATGAACTACCAAACTAAGAAGAGAATGAGCACATAGTAAGACATTTTTTCTCTTTTTGTTGTTTTTTAGATTTCAAAGTAAGAACACAAGGGTCTATCAATAGTCACAATCCTTTGTTGTTCACATTGCACATTGCACGCAATGTTCCTCTACAACATTTACAACATTACCACCACGAAGAAAAACTCAGGAGATGTTCAAGCATATCTAACAATGGATAACCCATAACATACTTGCATATTCACAAGAAGTTCACACCCAAGGAGATTGTTGTAATGTTGCACATTTGATCAATGAAGGAGCTACAAAGTGTTGAAGCGTGAACTTGCACCTAATGTGAGTCTCATATTTGTGCCTACGTCCATTCTCACTTCGCAGCCTAAGTAATGGTATCAAGCGCAGGCTCGCAAAACTAACACCCAGAGTGGTCTGGTATGAAAGCTCTAAACTCTAAAACCCTATCCACCCTGGTATGAGAATCACCTGGGTATCTGGAAGAATTGATACCCTACCTGGTATGTTCTTCAACACCAGATATATACCCGTACGGTGTACCCAGGTTCCATCCTATGTATCGGTAGAGCACTGGTTTGCACTTTGAACCTGTGATGGCTGTGGAGGACCTATTTTAGGGTTAGGGTTTAGGATTAACAACGCGACGGCTCCTTTGTATCGTTCTTTTTCTCTCTGTCTTTCCGGTATCTTCAATTGGATCGATCGTTGCGGTTTTGTCTTGGGAGCTCACGTCCTACGTGCTGTTCTGCCCATCATGGTACGTCTCTCTTCTCTCCCTCGTTACTTGCTACATCTGGTAGTATTTCTCTAATTCGTGTTTTCCTTTGACGACAAGGAGGTCGTTTTTCCCCTTTTTCCGTGTCTTTCTTGTTCACTTTCACTCCCTTGGTTGGTACTTTGTGCATGTGTTCCTTGTATGCCTCTATTTTGCTTCGTCACCGAAGCAGATTTATTTTTTCTCCAATGCATTTTGACATGTTTTACCCTGAGTATCTCATTGTATCTCATTCCGCTGCATTCTGCAACCACTACGACTTTGCCGTTTTGTGGTTGCGGATAGGGCTGGGTTCTGTGTTCAGTGCTGATGAGGGGATGGGGTGTGTACTTGGTTTGGTTGGGTGATGCAGGCACCGAAGAAGGAGAAAGCAGCGCCTGCGTCGAAACCCGCCAAGAGTAGTGGTGGTGGTGGCAAACAGAAGAAAAAGGTTTGTGTTGTTGCTGGGCCTTCATTGGTGGCGATGCATTCCCTAAGCTGGTGTTGAAATGTCCTAGAATGGCGTGATTAGAAACTCTCACGGTTGTGTTCAACAGACTGGTGACGGATAGTTCGTCTTTAGGACAAGGCAACCAACTTGATGGTATGACGAGAGGAAACAAACAGCTTTATTGCTCTACTGGACGACCTATCTCTGTGAAGTAGCGAATGACTACAGGGATTATACCTTTGCCTTCCATTTGTTGAGTCTTGAGTGTGTCAGGTTTGCCTGTTTTTACAGGGAGGACAATTTATTGCTAAAGAGTAATTTATGTTTGTGGTTGGTGCTGACATTTGCAGAAATGGAGCAAAGGTAAACAAAAGGAGAAGGTCAACAATATGGTGCTCTTTGATCAAGCTACCTATGACAAGCTCCTTGTTGAAGTACCTAAGTACAAGCTAATCACCCCTTCGGTTTTGTCTGACCGCCTCCGGGTAAGTTCCTCTCATAAGATGCTGATATATTGGATTATGTTGGTACTGCAAAGTCGTTTATGTTCCTGCATCAGTGAGTAGAAAAACATTGTATAAAATGAACTTATTGTGGACCAAATGCTTTCTCTTGTAGCATAGATCCCTTTTTCTATTCTAGGTGGTGTTGTAATTTGTGTTGAGTTGTAAACACTGTGTCTCTGCAAACAAGACATTGAGAAGTGGTAAATGGGGTGTTCCTTATGTATATGTGTTGTACTTTGTTTGGTTACTTGCCAAGAAATTGTTTTAAAGAATAGAAAAACGGCTCTGTTGTCTGCGACTTAAAAGAATAGCTAATCTACTTTCTTTAAATGCCATTGCTTCACACTTCATCTATTTGGTGCAAGCAATTGGCTATGTCCTGACCAAGAGGTCACAGCTTTATTACATAGGCTTAGTTATTACAGGCCTTTCATTACATTTACTGTCCAAGAACTCAAATTTGGGCAATCCAAGTGCAGGCTTTTAATCTCAAACTATGGGAGTGCACATTTCAAATATGTTTCTGCCTTTAGTCACAACTACAGCCTCCTCCCTTGTTGCACAGTTCATGTCCCTTTCTGATCTTTTTGTGTCAACTGCTTGTCTTTTGCATGCAGATAAATGGTTCATTGGCACGGAGGGCCATCAAGGAGCTGATGGCAAAAGGCACAATCAGGTTGGTTGCTGCTCATGCTAACCAGCAGATTTACACCAGGGCCACTAACACTTAGCTGAATGGGATGAGGTTATTCCATGTGGGAACATGAAGCCTAGGGACAGGGATTATCATTACCGCTACAGTTGTGGGTATACTTGGCAATGTTATTCCAGAGTTCCATGGAAATACTACTATGTGGCTGCATTATAAGCTGTCCACCATTGAGAAGGTGTTGTATTGTTGACATTTGATGGGATAACCTTATACCATAATGTTCTCATTGTTTTTCATGGAAGCAATATGAGATACTGCATCCTATGTTTTGGGTATTACGATTGTTGCATGTGTGCAGTGTTTATAGTCACACTAGCTATTGAATAACCAGGGTAATGATCTTCTATTGATGTGTAAAATGTGTTCATGAAGTCAACCCAGCAGTATTGAAATGGCTCAGTGATATGAGGAATTGTTCTTTGAGTTTCCTGAAAAATTCAGTTTTGCTGTGCGACTGGCTGACCAACTTTGGAGTTCCAATCTAACCTGCTCTGCCTTTTCAACTCATGTGGCAAGAGCTGTGAATTATGTGCAATGAAATATGGGTTGATGGTTTAGTGAAGTTTCATCCTTCATCATTCCTTCAATTCACTCACATTCATGCAGTTCAGATGTTATCCTATCTGCCTCAAATTGACCATAGGTATACATCCCTACCATGCCTTTGTACAATGGAGTATAGAGCTTTTGATGAAGGGATGTTGGATGACTTTCAAAATTAAAATGAATTTCAGTAATTCGTGATTCCCTTTTAGATAAATCTTGGAACATTGAATTGTTCCTAAAAACAATTCTTTGGTGGCATATTTTGGTTGTTTCCTTTAAAACATTCTTACACCATAAAACTTTGTTCACAATACAAGCAATACGGTGAGTGGAGTATGATCAAGACCTGAACCTTTTGAACTTTTTCTAAGTTGAAATTCCACCTCCAAGATGTGAGTTCATACAGAGCCTGCTATATTTGAGGCAATTAGACTTTTGCATAACCTGGTATTGGCAATAATAGTTTTTGGACAAGACACTCATAGTGTAGGATTTTGTCATGATTGCAGGTCTTTGCTGCTGAATTTCTTGTATAGGAGAAGGGTCGGTCTTGAGGCCATTCTACATTTCCAGGTGCTGGGAATGAGGGTGGGAGCCTGAGTTACCAGGCACTGAGAAACACAGAGTAGCCATAAGATTGACCCTTTCTCCTTTGGGAACAGGGGTTTTTTTTATGAAAGGGCATAAATAGAAGCAATAATTCTCTATAATAATTTTCTGAATTTCTATGAAGATGAAATGAAACCCAATGTATAGTTTTATTATGTTTGCATTTTTTTGAGGATTTGGTATCAAAATTAGCAACAAATTTTACTAAAGAAATATGGTTTAATGATTCATTTTGTGTTTTATGTTTTTAAATTAATGATTTACAATGGATGTGTGTTGAATTTGGAGATCATTTGTTTAATAATTTTTTTGGTAATAAAATAAATGTTTTTTTTTTTTCACAAGTATTTATGAATTGAAATGATCTTGTTGATTGATATAATGAGATGGATAAAGATATATGCATGCTAAATTGAGATTTGTTGTGCATTTAAAAATGCATTTCCTAGTTTTTAAAATCATTCAGATGTTTCAATTTTCTCACGTTTACATTTGTACAATATGATTTGCATTTCTTGTGTGGCATATTTATTTATTTTTATTAAATAAGAAGTGCAATAAGCTATTGTTGCATATGGATTTAAGATGATTTTGCATTTGTATTTGTTTTTCACAAAGGTTTTGCATGTATATTAAAAGCATTTGTTTGTATATCATTTGGTTTACATTTCAAAAACAATGTTGGTTTTTGTATTGTACATTGTAAAGCAAGAAAATAAGTCTGTTCATTTAAATGTAAATCTAATAAAAACTGATCAAATGAAATTTCTAAACCTAATATCATATCAACAAGTTTTTTTTAAATTTGAAAAGCTATTTCATGAAGATTTGAACTATTATTTTTTTCATTTAAAAGTTATAATATTTTTGTACATTTCATTGGTGGTTTTGGATATTGGAATTGACAAATTGGTTGTTTTTTTTTCGACATGTTTGTTTGTGTTGATGTATTTGACAATTACAAATTTTCATTTTGAAAATAGTTTGATCAATTGTTAAATATTTATCAACAAAATTTTCAAATTCTTCATTTGTAAAAATTCCAAATCTAGAAACATTTTTAGACCATAACAATCCATGATCATGGCATAAAGTTGTGGATTGGAATTTTTTTATTAAAAAAAAAACACTTATTTCATCAAATAAAAAATTATTACTTAAAAAAAGTTTTCGAAAGCTATTCATCCTATGTTTGTAATAATGAACATAAATGATAGGGTCATTTTAAACAAGATCTTTCATGTTTGGTAAATTTTAGTTTTTTGGTTTAAGATTTTGAACATGTTCAATATGTAATCTTGTAATGTTTTTACAAAAATAGGCCAATTATTTACATCTGTTGTAAATGTTACAGAAAAAAGGTGGAGGTCCAAGTTGTCTAATCACTGTAAGAACATCTTTTTGAAGCCAATTAAAAAAATATGGATGTTTTACTAGAACTTAATTCTTTATAACCTAAATCCGATATTTTGTCTAGATTTACATTTTTTGAAACAACACTAGTTGTGAAGATTTGACCAAATAATTTTGATTTTCATATATGAATCCATGTAGAAAACAACATAAAATGTATTCAAATTTTGATTATTTTGAAAACCATATTCATTATATAATATGGAATTTTTTTTTATTGCATTTGTCAATTCATCTTATACTATCTTTTGATATGAACATGTAAAAAATGGTCTTGGATTTCCATGGAACAACATTGGGAAATTGTATGTTTCAAAATATGGATCAAAAAATAATCAAAGAGGTAAAAATCTTATCTTGGAAGAATTGTTAAAGTTTTTGAATCATTATCAATGATTTGTTCATGATTGAATATGTTTTGTACTAATGTTTCTCTAGAGTTTTCATCAATAATTTTTTTGAATTTGTTTAAATTATGGATATCAAAAGTTCATCATATCATTTTTAGAATCATTATTTCCCCTTGCATTTGTAAGTTCTGTTAAACTTTGACAATTTGGTTTTATTGCAACATTTGCAACTACATACAAAGGCATTTTATAAAGTTTTCTTAATGCTTTTATGATTATGTTAGGTCGAACATAACCAAACATTTATATAGTTTTGTACTTTTATTTACTTTTTAAGAAAACAAATATTGAATAATTTTCATATGGCATGTGAAGTAAAATAGTTTGAATAATATTCAAATTTGTTGGGACATTGACAATACTTCCATGTATTCCATATTGCCATGTCCTTGTAATTAAAATATTTATGCTAATCCTAAACGTGGTGCAACAAAACATTCTTTAATTTTATTTAACATTAAAAGAAATTTCATATACGGTTTATTAGTTATAATATGATTTCATAAAGTTAAATCAAAAGGTTTTCCAATGTCAAATTTTCTTTTACAAGATTTACATATTAATACATCTTTAAAAAAAAATTCCATTCTTGAATTCATCAAGGAATTTTTCAATATATGGTTTTGATACAATAAAAATTTGATATTTAAAATGTAACCTTTGACAACAACAACATACATGTTTAGCAATATCTTTGATATTTTCTTCATATTTAAAAATATTTTTATGAAAATATTTATTTTTCCATTCATAGATGGAAAAAAAGAAACATTATTTGTTTCTTTTTTGACCACGAGAATAACATTAGTTGCCATAAAAGTTGAGGACCTACTTGAAACAACTAGGCATGGAGATATGTGGGATAAAAAAAGTTGATTTTGACTTTGATAAAGGTGATTCTTGGTTTGAATATAAAGATACTAAGTGTGCGTTAGTGCACCACCCAGTTCGAAAGATATTACCAAGGGAGGCTAAGAATGTTAACTTCATGAACATGGTTCAAGTGATTCAATTCATAGTTCTAATTTGATGAGGAAGATACCCCATGCAAACCAACAACTTTGGAGTCCACTAGAAACGATCTTATTGACATGTTGGATACTCATGTTGGTGAAGCTTTGGAAGAGCCGAAGGCAATCTCAAACCAAGGTTCAGGTTCACAACTTCAAGAAGACCAAGATAAGGATAACATGAAAAAGGTAAAAAAACCAAAGGTCCTTTCTATCTAACTTTTGCTTGCTTCACTAGAAAAACCATAAGACTTGAAATTGTTGTCCTATCAATGTAACAACTATAGTTTTATGATAAAAAATCATCTCAAACCCAGAACACATAGATGCATATATATATGGTTTATATTGCCCATTGGTATGTTGGACTTTAAAACTATACTTCATCACACATGCATCAAGCTTCAACACAAAAATTACTCGATCACAACATTGAATTGATTGTCCAACCTTCAAAGTTAGACCCACATGGATATATATATATCATCCTAATGAACCAAATGTAAAAGATTAAATTTGTAAATTGACCTTGTAGAATTTTATTATAATTTTGGTTAAGTCCAAATGCCATATGAGCTTAGGCACATTTTTTTCCTAAAAGCTAGAAAAATGGACAAGTGGACATATTTGTTTATTTAAACTCAATTGTGATATATAACATATTTTGAAAAGTAATTTTTCTTTTAATGAACATCCAACAACAAAAACTACAAAGTTAGTTGCAAAATGTGTATAATTTACTTAAGGGGCTACTTAAATAAACAAGTGTTTATACCTAATTGATCTCTTCATTTTAGTTTAAGCTCACATGTATATATATTTACAACAATAAACCTGACAATGCATAGTGCAACTTGGAGAGAAAATTTGGACAAGGTCTTCAAAATCACAATACAAGTCACCAACTATACTGCACAAGGAATTCCATACCAACTCACTCCAAAATTACAGATGCTTTGAAAATTATAATTTTCAAATTATAGTCATGATAAACTACAATTGACCAACCAACAAGAACACAAATCACAACATTGAAACAATGTGTAAATATGTACTTACAAGGACTATGCATAAAAGAAGTCATTTAGTATCATTTGATTATAGAAGGTACTTTCAAATAAAAGCAATCTTCATCACAATGAGAATCATCTACAACATTCAAAAGCTAAAAGCCATGTATTTAAGTGTAAAAGAACATCAAAGAAAACATGAACATTACAACAAGTTAAAAAATCTACAATGTACATGCAAGGGCTACAAGTAGACATGTGTAAAATCATTCATTTTCCTCATTTTGGATTACATATTGTATCTCAAGAAAAACAACCTTGGAAAGTTGGAATATAGGTTTTCCCCCTTTATGTCTTTGAAAACTTTGCACCATCTTGAATTTCATTACCTTAATCAAATGGGAAAAGATATAGGCTTCACCTTTGTCACATTGGACATAACAGTATAGGCTATTTCCTTGTTGGTTGAAATATCTACCAATGACAACTTGACTCTCAAGTCCATTCACGATAAAAGGAGTCGAAATAGTTGTCAAATGTAATGTGATACTGTACCATGTAAATTTTGAAAGACAAGTTTGTGTATTTTATTTATTCAATTTTTATTTTTATTTTTTTGCAATTATATATTTTTGCTAATGATCTTGATCTTCCACAAATTTAAAGTCATTTCATTAAGTTTTGATGGTCCTTTCATGCACATAAAACATTTAAAATGCAATCGTCAAATAATGCTATTAAATTTGAACGTCTTTTTTGTTTATCAAATGTGCACCATTCATTCCCAAAATTTGAAAGGAGATTCATATTGATGATTTAAAGTGCAAAAGGAGTTGAGAGTAATAAAAAACATATTTGTTACAAATATCTACACATTTGGTTCAAATGTGCTTTTGGCCCTTTAAATTACAAAATTTGATGATATGTTTTTAACAAAAGTTGTTCATTTTTATATGATGAAGGGCATGAATCATTTTTTTGGAGGAAAAAATATTGATTAAATAGTTTATTTCATTGATTTCTATCATCTTGTCTTGAAAAATGCATAAATTATGTTCAATTTTCAACTTTAGTATGTTTAAAAAATGATTTTATGTGATAAACTTCTTCCAAATAATGTAAAGTTCAATTCAATATATAATTTTGGGATGTGTAGTTTATCTTGGAGATGTAATCATTTTTTATATTCAAAGGATAATCATTTGTTCTACACATTTTATTTTTTGTACTTGAAATTCATTAATGTATATAAGTAGATAACATTGCCAAAAGTTGGGTGAATTTTTTTTTATATTTCAAAGTGAATGGTGTAGAATGTGATTAAACCCAATCATTACAAAAGATTGAGTCCCTGGTGCCCTTGGCTCCTTTTACTGTGAATGCATCCTCCCATGTGGAAATTCTTGACCAAAAGCATCCACATGCATATTTTTGGTCACCATATGTAACCTTTACACACACATTAAAACCTAAAAGCCAACATTGTCTTTTGTGTTACCTTAGGCTATAACAACAAAACAATCCTTGACTTCCAAGCAAGTAGCCAATGACTCCCCATCATTAAAGACTTCGCATGTGCATTAGTTGTTTTTGTATTTCACCTAGAATCAATAGGCAAACAATGTTCCAATGTCATTAGGTCAAAAGTTGTAGCATGGATTTCATTATCACAAGGTCCATCTCCACCATCCAAACAAAACTTACAGAAGCAAGACAACTCACAAAAATGTAGCAAGGTTTTGTTTAGATGACAAACACTCCGAATGGAGTGTTTTGATTTACTACCTTCAATTGTTCGTGTTTCATAACCATGAATATGGTTGATAATTCCCATTTTCATGGAAGGAACATTTTACCTCCCGTTGAGCTCCAGAGTAAGCAAGTATGGGTAAGGCCCATACTTGCTTGAAGAAATGTAACAACATCAAAAGCATTTTATAGCTTCGTGCCACCAACCATTTTCACCTTTTCATTTTGAAGAGCATTTTTACTAAAGTTCCAACACCATCCCATTGGCCCTTGCCATGACCTGTTCTAGCCCATAACACACTTTTGAGGAAGTCTAATGGGAATAGGGATTAACACCATCCATTGCAAGACCAAGCCTCAAACGTCTTGGTTCAATATTGAATTCAAGCCATTTTTTCTTTATGTGTTCCCAAGTTTTAAACTTTATAGGTCCTTGCCACACACCATCATTTCTACAATTCTTTTTATGCTAATCCATCAAAACCACCTTGCTTTTTGTTTTGAACAATTGTTAAATCCTTGGTATGATGGGCATATATATTTCATCACCTACATTTTAATTTGGACATGACCAAAATTAGCAAGTTTTTTAAAAACAAAGGCTTGTTTTTCTTAGAGTGGATCATCCACCAATAACATGTCAAGTAATAAATCACAATTAAAAGGTAAAATGCCTTATGAAGCACCACAAATCTAATTATCAAATCTTGGCAATATTGGGTGTCACACATAATTGGGCACACATCCAAGTCCTTGTGTTCATCTTTCAACAAAATGCAATCATTTTTGTAAACATGGATGAATTCTGATGGAAGTCTAATTATTTTGAATAGTTTCTTCACCTCTTGGTGGGATGTTAGAAGAGAATCGGGCTCTGGCAAAGTTTTCCTTTCAATACCTTGCATGTATCATGTTCTCTCACATTTATTATTTATGTACATCATGTGTATGGATTAAATGTAATTGCAAACATTGGCTTAGGTCTTGGGTTTAAGGTTTGAAGACATAGTTAATTTAGGTTTAGGGTCTAGGTTTCAAAATGGCATGAATTTGAAAGGGGCACAAACCTAATAAGTGTAGTAATGTTAATGTCATTCCAACCATGGGTTGTTTGTAGATTCAACAATAACGACATTGTAGATAATGTTCCAATTTTACTCCCTGCATAAAGCTCCAATATAACCAACTTCTCAATTTCATTCTCAACTTGATGTTCCTCATATTGCATATGTGTTGGTGATTTAAGTGATCAAAATGAATAATCATAAATTTCAGCACATTAATTTTGGTCATCCTCATCATCGATTGAAGGACTTTCTTTTGGAGGGGGTGAATCTAATGAAGTTTTAGGTTACCAACAACACAAAACAAGGAATTATCATAGTTAAGACCAAAGGGCAAACTTATCCTCGGGTGGTACCACTAGGAACGTCACACCCCAAATTTTTGAGACCCATCCAACTCTAAGACAACATAGGACTACATAAAAAAAACTTTTCATTCCAAATTATTTATCAAAAGGTTACCCAAAGTCATATAAAATTTAAAACTCTAATAAAAATGTGTTTTGACATGAAAAATGAATGCATAAAGAAAAAGTTTCAAGAATGTAACATGAGGGATTTTTTTGATTAGGAACACAAAAGGAATCTATTTATTGGGAATTTTTCTTGGATGTTAATTTTTATACTTCAAATGCCAATCTAGTTGATGTCTTTTATAGATTATTGATTGAATCAATTTTCATTTAGTTATGAATTTTTAAGTCAAAGCATGAAGTCTTAAAGGGCCATTGATGTCAAGAACACAAGTGATAACTAAATTTTCACCTTTTGTTATTTTAATGATTAATTTGAATCATTATCTTATGAATGTAATAAATAAACAAGAAAAAATATTTATTGTGTAAGTGTAAGGACATTTTTAAAAAATAAGAAAAAAATAGGTTAGGAATGGGTCAAAAATGGTTCAGGAATCAAAATGTTAATGCGTATTATAAGTTTTAGGGTGTTCATTATTTCTAAGCATGTGCATAGGTGGGGAAAACATAGCCCACCTAGTCCAATCAAATAAATCAATGTATAAGTAGATGGAATTTTATTTTAAAAATTGGGTCCAACTTTCTTATGATTTTGGCAAGGTGGTTTTTAGTGGTACCACCCAAAGATATTTTTGCCCCAAACACACCATAATTGTTCAAAATTGTGTGACAAAAACTAAGAATAGGATAAGCAAAGACACATTTTCGCCAATGGAACATCATTCTGATCCCTTGTTTCATAATTTGTGATTTTCTTCAAAAAAATCATGCTATTATAATTCTTATGAAGTTCTTTGAAATGACTACAAGAACACAATATGGTTAGCATTTGATGTAAATCCCATGTCAAACACTAACTAGCAATAGACTTGAAGATTGTAAATCACTGAAAGAAGTCATAAAATAAATGAGTTAATGGCAAGAGGATTCATACAATTTCAAAAAACTACACATATTTTTGGATCTGGGTTCAAACAGTTTTACTGGCTTGAAGGTGTAAGCCTTTGCATTGCTACAAAAACATAAGTTCAAATTATACAATGTACTTTTATTGTTTTCTCCTGTTTGGCAATGGTGGTGAATCATTGGATGACTATGAATTCATGATTGATTATTCTACGTTTTGAGCACCAAAATACATATTTAATTCAAAAAACATTACTCCATGATTGTGCTTCAAAATCCATGGAAACAATTGCTATTGAATTAACATCTAATCATAATTCTTGAGACCTAAGTTTATTTTTGTTAAAGTGATATCAATATACAATATGAAATGTTTAAAAAGTTTTTCCAAGCCAATGTGATAGTGAGATTAAAGACCCAACACATATCTTGATGAAATTGTATGATGGGCCATGTTGGGTTCAAGTAATTGTGTTCGGTGAGGTGCACGTGAAGAATTTAAGGCAAGCCAAAAAAATTGAAAGGGCAGAAAAAACATGCACAATGCCTTGTACCCAATCCATAACAAAATGGTTTTCATGATTTGCACAAATGGGCACACGTGGTTTTACATTATGGGAATGTGGATTTTGAACAATGGTTAGGTCAAGACATGCCCATTATGCCTTGTAAGGGGACTAAAAAGAAGTAGAGAAGGCCACATGAAAGCCATTACATCTCCATTCAATTAGTTGAGAAATTTTTAGAATGTCAAAATTCATTCATGTTTGTGTTGTCATGTGTGCCCTCAAGTTGCTCAAGAATAAGAACATATCAACTTATATATTCAACAAGTGAATTTTCACCCTTGCTAATTAATACCCATACCCTAAACCCTAGCACGTAATCAACCAAATCCAAATCACACGATACTTGGGGAGTACTGTCAAATGGGTCTTCTCAAGCAAGTGTGAAAATCTAAAACCATTTAAAATCAACCTAGATTTGAAATCATAAACCCTAAGGTTGAAACCCTAAACCCTAATGCATAGCGTCATCCATTAAAGTTTTCTCACACTTGCATACAGACCATGAAAATTCCCCATCATTCTTGGTTCACTTGAAACTTTTTTTCCCAAAACTCTACTTATTCATAATTCAAATGAAATATTTATTTATTCATAGCTAAAATGAAATTTCCTGATGAAGAATAAGCCATTCAACACTTTCATTGGTACAATTGCCTCTTAGTTTGCATCAAAATAAAAGATGGTTTTCCACTAAACTTTGCACAAACTTGTTCGTAATGCAATATTCAGCCTATGCTTTATCTCTTAGTGATTTTACTATAAACATCAAATCACATACCCATATCATTTAACATAAGGAAGGTCTACATTCATAAGTTTATTGTTGCCAAAACCTTGTGAGTATATAACCTAGTTTAAGTAATGAAAAAAGAATTGGAGAGTAAGTGGGTTGAACAAGTGAAGGGTGTAGGAGATAAAAGGGATGTTGTGAATTTGGGAAGGTGACAAAATATAGGCCAATTACTTTCATGTAGGTTCAATGTAGTAGTGGAACTTATCTTGATACAAATGGTTTGTTCCATAGTTCACAGTTTCATATACAAATTTCTAAAGATATGTAAAACTCTTTTGAAAACTCAGCAACTAGCATTTTAACATAACAAGAGCAATAGCAACATAGAGATAGAATTAAGATTCAAAATTTCACCTATTCAATGCAGAGACATTTGCCCTTTGAACAATCAACAATTCAACCACTTGCACAATTCTAACATTTGTGGGTCACAATTTTGTTAGAGGCTTACAACTTTGATGTTTGTCTAAAGTGGTCATGTAGGTCCTAATCTCAACAAAAAGTGTGAATAAGAAATTTTTGGTTTCTTTGAACCAATTAACATTCGAGTCTTAATGCAAGAAAATATTACCACATCACATGCTCATCTTCTATATTGCTACAAATGAAAGAGTATAAAAAAAAACAAAAGAACAAGTAAGAAAACAAAAGAATTGTTGTCTAATTTGCAAGTTTGTTAATTTATTAAGCAATGGCAAATTGAAAGTTATAATGATAGTTGCACAACTACTTAATGTTAATAGAATGTTGGTCTCCAAAGTGAAAATATGGTAAAAGGAAATAGGGGTGCCATGCTGAAAGTCCTTTTCTGAAGATTGCACAAGATGCACATCATGTTGGTGTTGGTTTATAACTTTAAATGTTGTATTTTGGATACCCAATTTAACATTACATGTTAGATATAAATACATTTGGGTGTAGTCATGGTAACATGTACCATAACAAATGTAACTAATGCTTGATGTTCCATGTTAAAATGTAATTTAATTTCATGTTGAAATTGTAGGATTTACTTATATGATAACATTCATAATATATCACGGGAATTTGTGAATAAATTTGAAATTAATCAAATGAATACAAAATATGAAAAAAAAAAACATTGTAACCAATGCTTTTAATCAATAAAAAAAGATATTTGATATATATATATTTTTTCTAAATGACATATTTTGACAAATTTTTAATGCAAGGCTTATCAAAGTACTATAAAAAAATTTATCAAGATTTAAAAAAAAAAATCGAAATTTTTTTCAAAAATATTCCAAGAATATTCTAAGAATATTTCCAAAAGTAGGCACAAAAAACAGTCCAAAAGTAAATGGGTGTGGTTCATATTATTTTGTTTGCACCCATTTTGATTACAAATTGATTTTATATCACGTGTATTATGCATTCATGCACTTTATCACATAAATATGAACAATTTTTATTAAAACCATAGTTTCAAAATTCATATTTTTAAGGTCAAAAACATTTTTGAACCAAATGTGTTCAAATGGGTTATAAAAGAAAATTTCATCGGTTCAAATCCTTTTGCCTTTCTAATTATCAACTTTCAAAAGGAATGGTGCACATTTGGTAAAAAAAAAAAATGTTTGAAAAAAAAAAGGGACTGTCCATTTTTTAGGTTTGAGTGCTTTGAACATGAAAAACCAGTTTTTTATTTGTGTCAAGCTTTGAACATGTAAACTTTGCAATTAATGGAAAATGTTTTAAAAAAATTATGACAATCCAAATAATTATGCTTCCCTTGTGATTTTTCAAACATACAAAAATGCAATTTGAAGGAGTGTCCATTCATTTGGATGGCTCCTTCGATTATTTTTTATCCTCCATGGTTTTTGCAACGATGGTTAGGATGTTTTTGAGTGGGGAGATGAAATTTCAAATCCTTACACATCACTTATTAACGAACCCAAGGTGATTTCACAATGGACAAGGCTTCATACCCTTTTGCAATGATGAAGACCAAACATTGATGAATTGTAGTTACAAAGGTTCATGTTTTTTTGAACTCCCATGATGTTAAGAACATTGTATGATAAGTCGATGGTTACACTTTTTGCTGTTTGTTGTTTTTTTTTCTCTACCTTCGCCAACCCCACCTTTAATAGATTCTAATTCAATTTTATACTCTACAAAATCATTTTGATGTTTGTTCAACAAATGTTTTTTCATGAATGTGCATCTATGGTTAGGATTGTATTGCACATGGCCTTTTCAAGATTTTGTTGTGGTTTGGGAGTTTTGCATTAGTTCAACTTAGGAAAAGGAACTTGTGTGACAAATGATGCATTTCATCAATTTTATTGCTTGCAAGTTAAATATAGGAACCAAGTTGTTTAAAACAAAGAGTGCTGAAATAATGTTGGAATCATGCCATGGCACCTAGAAATGTTGGGTTTGCACAAGATATGCATATTGAACCTTCCACACAACTAATTTTTTTGCTATTTGCATTTCATTTCCAATAAATTTATCCTACATTGGTTGCACCTTTGACATAATGTAAGTGATTTTTTTGGGTTTATTTATGAGTCCTATGTCACTTATTTTGCCCCCAATGATGAAATCTTGCCAATTGTCAATAAAACAAAGCACCCAGAAAAGTGGGAAAAAAATATATAAGAAGGAAAGACCCAAGTCTTAGCAAAAAGAAGAAATCACCAATGAAGGTGGATCAGTACAAGCACAAAAACAAATCAAGTACCCAAACCCCCCCAATTGCAAGGAGCATATCAAATAAGGATAGGGGAAGTACATTTGGAAAAACATTTAACTTATAAAAATCTTCAGTCACAATAAGAACATGCTTCAAAATAAAGGTCGCTTGCATTTGTTGTAATGCCACTAATACCTTTTGTTTATAAAATGAACACTAAATTGAAAAAAATGCCCTTCACATTCCATGCCATGTTGGCACATCAATGAAGAAAACTGTGAACTTATTGATGTAAACACCCAAAAACTTGTATCACTAGAAGAAGAAACAAGTTTGATGGGAATGGATTGTGATAAAGGCCAATTTAACCTAAAAAAACCCTCACCTATAGTAATAGGGTCTCACCTACCCCCAATCGAATCTTCAAATTTAAAGAACAACATTCCACCTATTTTTATCATTGGGACTTGCAACAAAATCAACACCCAACATTGTTACAAATAGCTAGTAGTTTAGTTGTACCCATTAAATATCATGGCTCCTACAATGAGGGTTGTCAAAAAAAATCACAAGATAAAAACAAACCACCAAACTAAGAGGAGAATGAGCACATAATAAGACATTTTTTCTTGCATATTCACAAGAAGTTCACGCCCAAGGAGATTGTTGTAATGTTGCACATTTGATCATTGAAGGAGCCACAAAAGTGTTGAAGTGTGAACTTGCACCTAATGCAAGTCTCATATTCATGTCTAGCTCCATTCTCACTTTGCAGCCTAAGTAATGGTATCAAGCGCAGCTTGCAAAACTCAAGACCCAGACTGGTCTGGTATAAACTCTCGAAACTCTAAAACCCTACCCACTCTGGTATCAGAATCACCTGGGTATGTGGAAGAATTGATACCCTGACTGGTATGTTCTTCAACACCAGATATATACCCGTACGACGTACCCAAGTTCCAACCTATGTATCGGTAGAACACTGGTTCGCACTTTGAACCTCTGATGGCTGTGGAGGACCTATTTTAGG
>Ga0116231_10004771_pt1 | contig 27229 bp, 20 predicted proteins | sample S1TSphgellanicum_2_FD_89695 | JGI IMG/M metagenome (GOLD analysis project Ga0116231, IMG submission 89695) | Host-associated microbial communities from peat moss isolated from Minnesota, USA - S1T2_Fd - Sphagnum magellanicum MG | ecosystem: Host-associated > Plants > Peat moss > Unclassified... | reverse complement strand
GTCCTAGGATATTTTTGGATACTTTTGGCAATATCATGGCTTAGGATATTTTGGGATACTTGGGATACTTTTGGCAATGTCATGTCCTAGGATATTTTTGGATACTTTTGGCAATATCATGGCCTAAGATATTTTTGGATACTTTTGACAATATCATGGCCTAGGATATTTTTGGATACTTTTGGCAATATCATGGCCTAGGATATTTTGGGACTAGTATGGTTCAGGGTTATAAAAGGATATAGTCTAGGGAACAACCATTCAGCAGATCAACACCAGTTGATGGATCAATAAAGCTTGTCTTGTCTTGTAATTCTTCACTTGTTTGTAGTCGGTCCATAACAGTAATAGTGTAGCTAAAGTCAACTAATGGAGTTCATCAAAATGAAATGTCAAAAAAAAATAAGGAGTCAAAGACAAAACCAACTCAAAACAACCCATGCATCACATTTCTAACTATATTGGTGCAAGGGAGACTGCTTTCCATGTGACATTCACAAATTCTCTTTGACTTAGAACAATACCCATCATCTAGAAACAAGATGACGTCATGGGTGTTCCTCACCTCCCAAATTTTTGCACACTAGCAATGTGTCAACATCTTCCAAAGCTAGAACAAATTGTTCCCAAATGTCATATGTTAAAACTTGTGGCTTGAACATCTCCTTTGCATCAAGCAATGGAAATTTGGATGCTTCAACATCACCTTTGACTACTTGGTGAGCAAGCCAAAGAAAGCTAGTATTTGCAAAGTCCTTCCATGTCTTTGACACAAGCCTTGCATCCCACAACAAATTCAACAATGGGAAGTCATCGAGATCCTACACAAGAAGTGGTTATATCATGCAAATGAAAACATCATTGGGCATTGCAGGAATGAAGAAGCCCCATGAATAATGTCTTCATGTGGTTGTTGCTTGAATGATATCTACATGGTGTCAATTAGCAAGCATTTGTGTCTCATGCTTCCAATACATCTAGCCCTCTTATTGTTGGCCATTTGTGATCATTATGGATGCAAAATCAATCTTACTTCTACTCTAGCCTAGAATTGAAAATGAAAATTGGGAAGGTACTTCACAAGATCAAACATGCAAGAAATTGAAATGTAGTTCTCCTCCACATGTAGATTCAAAAGCTCACATTGAGCCATAGGTGGTAAACTCTTGTCATAGAATTGCCAAACCGTCATAAGAATGGGTCATTATGGACATTTGAATTAACATTTGGTGGGTATTTCATGCGACAAGGCATATGTCATAACTTAGAGTGTGGCAGGTTCTATCACAAACCTAAGCCATCAACTCTTTTTGGTGAATTACAAAAATCCCTAATGAAACACCTCTAATGGTGTATATGGGTTGTTCAATCTGAGATTTCTTTTGGGCAATCAATTCCAAATGCCAAGTCATAACTTCCGTTCAACACACATAAACCACAAGTGGGTGCAAGAGGTTAGTTAGAATAGATTTTCCCATGATTTGGTGCGTAGAAGACTAGGGACTCACTCTCGACCAATTAATTTAAAAGGATTAATGCATAATGGGCAAATTGGACCTATGGACTATTATTATGGTGGGGGTGGGTTATTAAAGACATACTTTGTAAATTACAGCAAACCCTAACTTGATTAAACTCATCAATTGGTAGACCCTTTAAGTGTATAGCATTGTCATGTTCGTATGCATGGCCTCATACATGATGATCGGTTATGGGCATGCCAGTCATGCCTTTTAGGGTTAATGTACGTTCTTAAGGTTAATGTATGTTATTATGTTACTGTATGCTATTAAGTGTTTTAGGGTTATGGCTTGTTTAGGGTTTCAACTTGTTGATGGTCGTATAAAAGGCCAAATTCTTCCTTTCTCTTGATAATTTTTCTAGAATTCCTTTGTCAGGGAGAGTTTCCTCCATAGTCAGATTAGATTTCTAGATGCTCATGGCGGCTATTACACGGCCATCGTTTACATACGTTACATTTTCTTTCCTTCTTTTCAATTTAATTATAGAAAAACTGATTTTTGTCACTTAATGTTGAGAATTGCAGATTTTTCTTAGCTTTGAGTTTCTTAGGTTTTTTTTGCTTGCTGGTTTCTTGTGTTCTTAAATTGCTACTACTTTTTCTTTTTTTTTCTAATCTTGTACTACAGCTACAACAGGAACAATAACAACCATAACTAGTAGCAGCGTAAGCAAGGGAAAAGGGACACTGAAAACAAGCTACATGTTGTGAAGTTTTGAGTTCCGGAGTTTCAAAGGGAGGAAGGAGTGAGCAACTCCAAAGCTTGTTTTATTACCAGCTTTACGTCTTGGAAACACACACACACACACACATAAGGTTTGATTGCAGTACAAGATCTGCACTAGGTGATGTAACCTCACATACACTTGCTTTCCTTGTACATGGGTTTTGAGGTTAGCATCTGGGCTATGTACTCCTGTGTGTTTTTGAACTTGCAGTCATGTAATGAGTAGCCCTTGTAGCAACTTTGGAAGAAGAAGAAAAGAATAAAAAAAAAACACGAAGCAAAAGAAAAAAAATTTATCTTCTCTTTTGCACACCATCACTGCAAAGCTCGCGGACGCGGATCTCTTTGCAGCACTGTTGTTGATGCAGTCGTTGTCCGTCATGATTCCGTCCATCGCCATTCATCCCCGTCAATGCATCGTATTCTTTAAACCGTATGTTGTGTTAAAACTTTGTAACTAATGTTCTCTATTGCTACAAAATTTTGGGGCATGGGACAACACCATGTCCTCGGATGATGAGAGCATTACTATTCAGCCAGAACCAAAGTATTAGTCATAAAGTAACACACAATCATTTGAGCCGATTTCTTTGAGCTCACAATCTTCACGACAATACCATCAAGCATTTACAGCACCACTGTCATTTAATACAATTCCTACCAAGAATTCAAGTTTAGGTTACACTACATCAATGATACATTAGAGTCCATTTGGAGGGGTTAATTAATGGGGTACTCCTGCTATTGCACTAGCTTTCACACCATCATCGTATATTCTGTTGTAAGCCGTGACTTTTACACCCATATACACCATGGAGGTCAACAGTTCCTCTAAGAGAATTGAGAAGTTCAGCGGAAGGCCAAATACCATTTCTTTGAAAGAATTCAAAGCAACTTTCTCAACTATGGTTTGTGAATTGGAACTCAAGTATGGCGTTAATTACACCAAGGCGTTCGCATTCAAAGCACTAGCCCTTTATGGGCACTATGAGGCATTGGATGTCTATGAGCAACATTCTCTCAGGATTTTGGGCATCACCCAAATTCCCAATCTAGCTCATGACACAACCATCGCCACTGCCTCTCAAGCTGCACTACAAGCTGCCATTACACATCATGGGATTGTGCCCAATATTCTAGATTCGGTACCTACTTTAGTAAACCTTTCTCCTTAACAACTCATTGTTGCTACTGCAAACATTCCTCCCACCATCGATGCACCAACTTTTGTTGATCCAGTGGGGGAATTCTTTCGAATTCTTGAGTTGGAATTTTCGGTTAAGAGTTTTGAAAAAAATTTGTAGCTTCTCTTGGCAGAAGGATGAAACCTTCAAGATGCTCTACATGAGGCTTTTCGAGCTTAAAGAGGATACTCAGAACATCATAGACCTAGAAGTTGCCCATCAGTATCTTCGTTCGTTGGAAGGTACTTTAACACTCCATGTGCAGGTTTTGCAATAGGTTTTTGCAAAATTTGGAAACTCATACATTTTGCTAGATGTGTATAACATTTTTAAAAAGTTGGAACTGGCTCATGCACATTGTGAGGCCAATACTATGAGGCCTCCATCACGTTCAAGGCCTTAACCTCCACTAGCTGTGCCAACCAGACCATCGTATTTTTTTTCAAAGGCTAAAGCGATGCATTGGGTTGCACCCATCCTACTTTCTTACAACTACTATGGCAATCCTGCCCACAAAGCTAGTGAGTGCAACATTCCTTCTGAAGATCTCTTTTGTGATTATTGTGGGAAAGAGGGACATTAAGAAGTTGTTTGGTTTGCCACATTCCCAGAACGGAAGCGATTCTGATTACCACAACAAAATCTGCTAGCATCTTCCGCTACCCCTCAACCAAAAGACAAGGAAACTCGCCTTCCATTTAAGCTTTCTCCACCAAGGGTAATTTTAGTAAGAATGCTAAAAAGAAGGAACACAATGTTGACAAGAGGGAGGTGCTTCAAGCCCATGTCGCTTAAGTTCAAATTCTGCAAAATGAACTCGATTCATTGAAGGCCCAACTTGCTAATCTAAAAGGCAAGTCTTCCCAACCAACTAGTCATGCTTAACTTGTACAAGGTTTAGGATCACGGGAGGGACCTCCTAGGTCGTTTTATGGCCTTTCACACAATGCCATGGTTGGGGAGTATGTTCTTTCTAGTGCACACAATTATAGTCTCATTAGAATTTGCCACTTTTTTTTGCCCTTCCTACTTTGCGGCACAAAAACCTAATGTGGCACCTAGAGTTTCTACCACTAGGTAGGTAATTCAGACTGATGGACTCGCATCTGGTTCGAGTCCTATTACTAGGGCTAAAGGAGCTCGAGCAGTCATGCCACAATCTTTTCGTCCTCTCAACACAGAAGAATAACACACCTTATTAGCAAAGGGGGAGGAGACTAATACACCACAAGCTGCTAGGGCATCAAATTCTCGTGTCCCAAGAGTACATGTACATCAAGAAAACACACAATTTTCCATTGATCAACTTATGGAATACCAACTTCAAATGCATGAAATGGCGCAAAAGCTTGTGAGTTTACTGTTGTTTAGTTTTCAAGATTTGAAGCTAAGCACCAGGGGCATAATTACAATATTAAAAAATACGCTAAACACTACATCAGGTTCTCTACCAATCCTTGATCCACATGCTATAAAGGTCCCATCCAACACCTTGGGGAAACATTCAATCGGCTCATGTGTTATAGATGGCATTCGTAATCTGGTCACTAGTTTTAGCAGGGCTAAATTAGTGGGCTCTCCTACCTCTGATTCTACATTCACATATCAAAAGGGAGTTAAAAACACCTCACTTGTGGATTTGTTATTTAGCAAAGGCGTTGTGAATAACCATTCTCTCCATAAAATCTCTCATTCATTTCCGAAGGTGGTGCCTGATGAAAGAACTTCCATCACCACTGGAGATGCCATTGTTGACAATATTGAGTCAACAATCCAGGTGGGAGGACATACACCCAAAATGGTACTTCTTGATACAAGTGCCCAACCAGTGATTCTTTGAGTTCAATTTGCCAAAAAGATGGGCATGCTTGATTCCAAACTACGGAAATCTATGTGGCAAATTTGCACCACTAGTGGGAACGTAGAGGAGGTACTTAAGGAGGGTTCTAATTTGATTGCACTTAATTTCAATGAAAGTACAAATCAAGAGCTTTGCCTATAGGTCAAATGTTTAGTCACCAATACCACCAATTATGATGTGCTCATTGGGCAAGAGGCCCTGTTTCCACCAAGTTTCATAATTGACAACTGGTTCGAGCATGTGTATTACCGAGTGGATTGGGAGATTGATGGCCACCACCTGAGATACATACCCCTTGATTTACATGGGAATCATAGTCCTATGGTTCACCATTGTATGCTCAAGGAAGCACACACCATTGCCTACATCCAACAAGCTAGCCATGAATGGATAGAGGGAAATGAAGAGGAGATAGCTTACGCCCAAGCTATTGAAAGCTTGAAGGTGGTTCCTATGGACATTCAACATGGACCAGAGGTTTTACAGAGGTTCAAAGCAGTTCATGAGCCCTTCGTCAAAACTTTGTCTAATTTTGAGAACATGGAGAGCCATGGCGAACTGATTAAACCAGTATTTTGTCAGCTAATCACTTGGACACTGCCTAAGGAGGGGATTACATTACTAGAGTTCTTTGGTGGTATTGGTACAAGTCTTGAAGCCCTACTACAATCAAGGATGGTGGTTCGGAGGTATTTTTACATAAACATTAATCCTATTGCAAGGCAAATGGCGACACCAAGAATGATGGAACTCATAATTAGATTTCCACAACAGTTTGCAACCATCGCATGGAAGGTTAGTTTCATTTTCTTGCCCTCTGACATACAACTAATTCAGAAGAAACATATGGAATTACTCGGCCCCATGGACCTCATCATTTTAGGTTGGGTGTGTTAAGGATTTTCAGCGACTGGATTTGGAGAAGGTTTAATGACACAAGATCTGGTCTCTTCACAGACATGGTACGATTAATCACCTTGGCTCAATCCATTTCTCCTACGTTTGGTTATGTAATTGAAAACATTTTTTTTCAGCTTGACCAAAAGGAGAAAATTCGAGAACACTACACACTAGTCAAACATTACCTTGGAAAGCCACTCCTACTCGATTCGGCACAATGTGGTTCCTATGTGCACTAGTTGCGCAATTGGTGGACCAACCTTGCACCACTTTCAATTCTACAGTTAGTTTTGAGATACACCATCAGAAACCCCAACCTGCAACTTTCTCACATATTGGATGATCAAAGTTCCTACTAACTAATTACAAGGCAAAAGAAACCTCCTTTGTTTCCTACGAACACAATAGGAAAACCAAGAGGTGTTTGGCCCACCTTCATTTCCCTCCCAAGAGCACACGCCTTTCAGGGAGATGGACCAAGCTTGGTGTATCATCGTGCTTCAACCACTTGGGATGAACCAAGCCCACAAGAAAGAGAAAGGTCTATGGGGTTCCAAACAGGCATTACTAGTCACACCAAGGTGATTAGATTTAAGCGTAACATTCTACTGGGGAGAGGCATGGACATGAACTCCTTTACATGGTTATTAGTAACCTATATACTCTTTCAAATGTACACAACACTAACACTAATTCAATCAACTTGCAATTCTCGCAATGCGACTACATAGCACCCCGACCAAGTACACTTGCCTATTTTCAACACTCTACATTTCACTCTTAGTGTTGGGGGGGAGGAGGTACCATGTAATTTGATTCAAATTATTTATGATACACCTGGAGGTACATTAGCTTTTGGAGAAACAATTACAACCTTCTACAAATCTACGCAATTGGATAGTGGAGAACCCAATACACCATGTTTTTCAAACACACTTTCCAACTCCATTCCATGCGTTTTCAACTACTCTTTCGTTATGGGGAACCAACTCACCAAGAAGGAGAGAGACCAAATATAGATTTGTTAATTAAGTATGAGAATGTGTTCGCATTTTCAATGAAAGACTTAGGTAGGTGTAAGACCATCTAGCTTTCTATAGACCTTATAGATAAGACACCCATCTATCGGAAGAAGCATAAATTGAGCAAACATGAGTGGGAACTGGTAGATGAAAAATGCAAAGAGCTCCATGAAATTGGTCTCATTCAACCATCAAGTTTTAATTTCGCATCTACTACAATAATGCCAACAAAAAAAGATTCACCTAGATTATGGACTGAGAAAAGGATGTGCGAGGATTATACGCCTTTGAACTTGGTGACACCTTACGACAGGTACCCCATGCCCATCCCTAAAGAACTATTTGATAGCATTGGAGATTCAAACATCTTCACAATTGTGGATCTGAGGTAAAACTTCAACCAAATTATATTCATTGCGAAGGATCACAAGAAAACGACATTCCATGGAAGCAACAAGTTGTGGGAATGGCATGTGATGCCTTTTGGATTGAAGAATGCACCTATCTTCTTTCAACAAGTCATGGACTAAGTTCTCAAAGGGGCAAATTTCTTGAAGTGCTACATAAATGACGTCCTAGTGCATAACAAGGGATTCATGTAGCACTTGGCTCATCTTGAGGAGTTATTCAAGAAGCTCCACGAAATCAATATGAAGATCCATCCTAAAAAATGTGATTTTGTTGTCACCTCAGTAGTCTAACTTGGACACAGAATTTTGCCAAATGGTATAATGGTTCATTGGGCCAAAGTAGTAGCCATTTTGGAGATGCCTAATCCTATTGATGTTCACACTTTGAAGGGCTTCATTAGACTATGTAATTACTACAGGATTTATGTCCAAGACTTTAATACTATTGCTCATCCTCTTTATGCATTATTAAAGAAGGATGTTGTTTGGACATGGAGTGAAGAGGCTTAAGAAACTTTCAACACACTCAAGGAAAAGCTTTCAGAGTTCCCCATTCTGAGAAGACCTGATTTCATCAAGGTCTTCATTCTACACACTGATTAGAGTGCTATTAGTTTGGTGTTATTCTTAGCCAACTTGATGAAGAAGGCAAGGAATATGTTATCGGCTATGCATCCCGAAGCAACAACAAGGCTGAGAGCAACTACTTTTCATACAAGGGGGAATGTCTTGCTGTTGTATGGGCTGTCATACATTTCAGGCCCTATCCTTATGGCACCAAGTTCATTTTGTATACCGACCACCAACCTATCAAGTGGTTGATGACCAATGACAAGCTTATTGGTAAGTTAGCTTGTTGCACGTTTATATTTCAGGAGTATGAGTTCCATATTATTCATCAACCTGGTATTACACATAAGAACGCAAATACCATGTCGTGGAAACCCCTCACTACCTTTGAAGATTTTTCAAAAGCCAAGCAAAACTTCGACCAAATTCCAGCAATACATGTATCTTATGCATCTAATTATCTTGCATTATTGCAATGTAACCTAATTGAACATCCCATTGTGGATATATGGGAGGACTTGGACACTCTGAGGTTTCCTCAACATGGGGAATACCTTCCCCAAGTTACATCAAGTCAACAAGATCGCATACAACAGCAGTCCAAATTCTACTCATGGAGCGACAATCACCTCGTTCGATGCTTACTAGAAGGCGATAAAGTGGTTCGTCCACCACATGAACGGCCTGGTCTTATTCAAAAGGTACAATCGGAGCTTGGATGCTTTGGAGTTAAGCATACTTATAGCCTTCTCACTCCTCATTACCATTGGAAATGTATGTATGCTCAAGTCCAAAACATCATTACTAGGTGTGAACAATGTGATAAATTGAGAACTTTTTTTTCCTTTCGATAACTCACACTTTCTCCACCCCCTATTCAAGGCATGTTTTATTGTTGGTCATGTGATTAGCTGGAAAATTACCACAGACCTCTAGGGGTAATGTTTACATCATGATTATGATTGAACATTTTTCAAAGTGGGTTGAACTTGTTCTGCTGTTGGATAAGTCATCACACAGCACCAGCCAAGTTTTCTTACAACAAGTCCTAAGTAGGTTTGGGGCTTGTGCTAAATGCCTTATTGATCAAGGATCAAAATTTAGAGGAAAGTTCCAAGACCTACTTGATCATGCTCTCATTGACCATCACCAAACTTCAAGGGATCATCCCCAAGCTGATGGCCTTGTAAAGAAGATGGTTCAAACATGCAAGAAGGGACTTCGGAAGATTTGCTTCACTAGGAACAAAGAGGATTGGGACTTGGCCTTACCTTACATCGCCATGGGTTATAGGATGTCCAAACACGCCTCTTTGTCTCATTTCTCTCCTTACTTTTTACTTTTTGGGAGACATCCCGTTCCACCCTCTTCCATTACTGCTCAAATGGACCAAGTTGTGGACTTGGACTCCCCAACCACTTGGGCTAGGGTCATCACAGAGAGGGTTGCTCTATTCAGGAGGGTTATGCCCATGGCCATGGAAAATTTGTCCAATACATAACATCAAAACTCCTTACGGTATACACACACACACGAGGTGACAATTACAAACCTAAGGTGAGATAATTGATGTTGGTGAGTTTGTGTATCTCTAGTAGCAACCTAATGATACTCTAGACACTTCTTATGGTCGCACTATCTTGAGGATTAAAACGATCAAGCCTTCAAGTGTGTTGGAGTTGTAAGGAGCTAACGGACACACAATTCGGGATCACTCCAAAATTGTGCGCCTTGCCACATGCCGAACTTGGATCCTACCATCATCACGTCGACTTGGATTCCTCCACTTGACTATCCATGTCAGGTATGTTAGAAGATAGATGATGCTAATCAAATGTTGCTTTGTGATAATTGTAATGGTGGATACCATCTATTGTGCTTCAAGCCAAAGCTCACTCAAGTTCCCGCCAGCCTTTGGTATCATTCATCATGTTCTCCTACAGCACCTTGATTTCTATTTAGACCATCCCACGTTTTTCCCGGCTCAGGTTAGGGGGGGGGGATACATGAAAATTTCATCTCGGCCTCCTTTTGTGCATATATATATATCTATGTGTATGTGTATGTGTGTGTATGTGTGTGTGTGTGTGTGTGTGCATCTTTTTTTGGTTGATTAGTTTTTACCTTTGACTCGTTTTAGTCTTTTTGTTCAGTAGAATTTACTATGGATTTACACGTTTACGACACCGAACATCACGACATTACATGTCACGACAACTGTCATGCCTATATGCATGGCCTCATACATGATGGTCGATTATGGGCATGCCAATCATGTCTTTTAGGGTTAATGTACACTCTTAAGGTTACTGTACGCTATTAGGTGTTTTAGGGTTATGGCTTGTTTAAGGTTTTAACTTATTGACAGTTGTATAAAAGGCCAAGCTCTTCCTTTCTCTTGTTAGTTTTTCTAAAATTATTTTGTTAGGGAAAGTTTCTTCCATAATCAGACTGGAATTCTAAATGCTCACGTCGGCTATTACATGGCCACTGTTTACATACACTACGTTTTTTTTCCTTCTTTTCAATTTATTTATACATGAGAATTTCATTTTAACCTCCTCTTGTGTATTGTATATATATGTGCATGCATCTTTTTTTGGTTGATTAGTTTTAGTCTTTTTGTTTAGTAGAGTTTATTATGGATTTATGCCCTTACGACATTGAATGTCATGACACTACACGTCACGACAACATAGCTTCTTAAAGTAAACCCTTGAAATTGTACAACATCCACCATATTGCCAAGTTGCAAACCAACATTTCTTTTCATGTGAAAGATTGCCAACTTTCTATAGATGGTTTTTAATGCACATTCTCAACATTGCAAAATGATTTAATTAAAAACAACAACTTAATGAAAATTGATGTTGTATCATAACATTATAGTGGTATCATGATGCACAATTGTCGGGGACATTGTAGTTACTTTACAAGAATATCAAGTTACAGTTCTGGAATGGTGGGTTTTACTTTCTTTAAACTTTTGTGGCATCTACAAAGCCATGAACAACCATCACAAAAGAGAACCCAAGAATTTCGACATCCGTATGCATATACCCACTCCTAACAAATATGCAAAGAAATCACAATACATTTGCTTTAACAATTCATGGAAATGGGTGTAAAGCTACAATTTTGATCAAACTTTGAAATAAATGCAATACAAACAAAATGAAGGTTCAACTACTAACTTTGGTTGGGAACTCACTTGTTATGTCATGGATACATGGAAGTTTATGCCAAGATCCTATTGCAAATGTTGTTGAAAAACAGTTTTGCAAAACATAACGAATAGAAAAAAGGTGGAGAAAAGCCCTTAGCACAAATTGGGAAGAAGCATTTCATGAAAAAACGAGCTTCAACCCTAAAACACCCACACAAAAGGCTATAAGGAATGTTATTGAAATTTCAATTAATTTTAATTTTTAAAGCTCCAAAAATTGATTTTGAAATGATTTGATTGGTTATTAATTAATCACCCAACATGAAGAATATATATAACTTATCCATTATTATTATTAGCCCCTTTTTATTAGCGAAATATAGTTGTAAAATGAAACAAGAAATTATATATATATATTTTTAAAGGTTTCAATCACCAATAATGACCCCCACAAAAAGGAAATATTCACCAAATTTTGACATTTGGTATTCAATAAGTAGTTAAAAGCAAAAAAGGATGATTAAAAATAGGTGGTGCATATCTAGTCTAAAGCTAGATTTGGCTACATCCATTAAGGAAGGTAGCCATTTTCTATACATATTCCTATGGATGATCACCACTTTGTCTATATAAAAAAGTTCATAAATGAAATGTTTTATTATTATATTAATTTAAAAAAATACATATGGGTTATAATTTATAGCCATATTTGGCTAAATCTTTTGGCCAAATATGGTTGCCAATTTGTCTACAAATACCTACAAATTGTCACCATTTTTGTGTTAAAAATAAAACATGCATTAAAACAATGGCAAAAAATGTACAACAAATGATTCAGTGGACCATGGATGATTTAGTTGGGTTTTCTCACCAAATGAAGTTTGATGTAGCTTCATATTCATCTAGAATCCTTAAATTCATCTACCTTATTCATCTACTAGAAGATGGTGGCACAAGCAATGACTCTACACAAAATTTGCAAGTTAAATGTGTTCATTATTATTGAGCCAAACTTTGAAATGGTGCCCAACAATGGCACTTTTGTGTACTTGTGTTGAATTCAAGTCGCAAACATTGCCCACAACAACTCAGTTTTACAATCATTGAACCTACCTATTGATATCATCCCAGGTAAACTTGGGCTTTGTTTTCTAGATGGTTTTTCATTCTTGCTTGTGAAGCTTTTTGAATTTAGCAGGGTGCATTAAGGATTTAGTTCAACAAGGTGTCGTTATATTGTGGGGAATAATTTGCAACAAATTATTTCTATTTTATTTTATTGCATCAATTGTGTCTACATAGGGATTATATCCACGTTGCAAGCTTGAAAAAGGTTGTGGTGGCAAAGAAGCTTCACAATAGTGAGGAGTTGCAACAAAACTTGCACATGACACAACAAGGAGTTGTTGAGCGTTGAAATCGGACAAGAGGCTTCATTGCCAAGCACTAACCAACAATTTAGCTCACACAGGTCAAAGTATGTGGTGGGGGACAAGGCCTCTTTGAGTTCCTCAAAAGCAAATGACCTTCATTTTGATTATAAGAAAATAAGTGGTCGACCCATTTGGTGCATGGGAGGAAAAGGAAAGGTACAAATTTTTCCAATTTTTTAGTGTTAAGTAAGATTGAGAGGATTATGTGCGCTTTCATATACTTGGTGCGTCAACTTTTTCACACCTTTTTTTTAAAAGCATATTCACTTTCTTGCTCATAAAAAATCTTAGTATAGCTCTCATGCTAGAACATTCAAGAAGTTCAAATTTTGATTATTGTTATTCTTTAGGCATTGTCACCTTTTTAGAACCATTGATGTACATGGATATATTCATTGATTTTTTCTCAAAATGCTACACAATTATCCAAGTCTAAAATGTTGTTGCAACCCTAGAATGGTCATTTCATTTCTCTACCAGTTTGTTGGCAAGCTTTGCCATATAGCCCAATAGTATGTTTTAAGAACAAATGGCCCATTAGGTTATTATCTTTTTGCTATAAATTTACTTGGATGGTTTAGATTGTTTTAGTGTATTTAAGTGATGGGAGTCCTCATAAACCCTTATAGGAATCTTCAAAGGTTCATCATTGAACCTTTCTTTGTTCACTTGTGTTCACTTCACAACATGTCCATAACAAGGTCAATGAAACATGACCTTGTTATCATTTTCTCTCTCTTGCATATGGCCCAATAAAACATTGATGATCATGAAGCATGATTCTTGATAATCATATGTTGTCCAAACATTGTCATTTTTTTTAATACAATGTTGTGGATAGCGTTGTAGGTGTTTGTTGCTTGAGGTTGCATTGATGAAACTTATAATTTATTTGATGGATGCTTCATAAATCCAAATGATAAATCTTGGGTTTTTGTTGATTTCATAGAAGTTTATGTTGACCTGCAATTGTTGAGTTGACATGAACTACTTAGGTTGGGTGCCAATGATGCTTCATACCACCTAAATCATATGGTATCAATTTTGAAGTTTGATAATAGTGGGTATGATGGTTGTTTATTGCCAACCTGCATTTCATGAATTTGGGTGACATGGCGGTTTAATGCACAATCATATTTATTGCATTGTTATATGTACATTGGGTGTGCATAGACACCATTGGTGGTATGGGGCTACTTTAATAGGTTTTTGGTTCCTACATGTGCCATCTATAGCACCTAGCTATGTTGGCTCAAGTTCTTCTTATGCATCCTTCACATTGTTTTTGGAAATTGAGTGAATGGTGAGACTCTTCTTCACTGATGTCTGCTCTTAACTATGGACCTTAAGACTAGTTTGTTTCTCATGGACAAACATTGTATTTAGTACATCTCAAAGTGATTTGGTCAAGAAACCCACCAAATTCCCATGGGAGATTATGGATTGGGATGGATTTAAGAAATGTTGTGCATTCCATTCAAAATGCTTCTCAAGATCACAAGGCTTCATCCTCATTGACACACATCCCACCTTATTAATGTCTTTTTCCAGATTTTGGGTACCTTCCATAGCTAATGTAGGGGCATTTTTTTGGTCATAGTAGCAACAACTTGGCCTGACCATCATTCCTTCTAATGCACTAAGCCTAGTATGCCAATTGGTGGCTTCACTCCCACTTGGTGTGCATGGTTTTACTCCTACATGTTTATCAATTGAACATGCATGTATTCAAGGTGGAAATATGTTAACATTGTAACAAAAAACTAGTAATTACAAGTACCAAAAGGGTCCCTAGTTTTACTGCCATAATACATTTGATAATGGGGTGTAATATTTACTCATGAAATCATTATTAATTGATCTACCCTTCCATGTAATTACCTCGCATATTGCCAAGTTTGAAATGGAAAGCTCTATTCAAAGCTAGGAGATCAATTACCAACATAAAAAAAAATGAAATTCTAACATTTTCTTGACATGTTCATAGAAGGAGTTGAACTGAGCTTTGTAGCACCTTTCTTTTTTAACATATTTATATTCAATTTAGCTAAAGTCAATGGCCGGCCTAGTTCATTCTCCTACCATGGGACATTTTTACAACCTCCCTTAGTTCATAACTACTTTATAAGAGGGTTTATTTAGGTAGATGCAAGGTAAGGTGGCTCATAACCTTGAGGATAAAAACTCCATATTTGACAAGTTTGACTGGGTTAAGTACTAACCAAACCAAAAAAACCCCTTGATTTTGATTTGTTTTTCAAAAATAAATGCATACCCTATTGGAGGCCCCTATTCTATGATTATTTCAAAAAAACTAGCTTAGAAAATCCCAATTTGAGTTAGTTATGGATTTTATGAATTTTAAGGACTTTCATGTTATTTAAAAATCCGTAACAAATTTTTTATAAATCATATGATGTCAATATTTTCAGACTTGTGTTTTTAAAAGAAAGACTCATCATATTCCAATTTCTTATATAACATACTATGAATATTTCAATCGTCCACATACAAAAATTGTTACTAGTCAACAAGTTCAAAACTTCAACTTCCAAAGTCCATAACATTTTTATCTTAATGAGTTATGCAAAAAAAATTATATCTTCATTTTTATAATGAAGTCAAAAATTTAAACTCAAGTTTCTAAAATCAAATTGAAATATATGTGCATAGTAATGAAGCTTCCAATCACAACACACATGTAGAATTTAACTTGTGACACAAAAAGTGAGCCACTTTACCTTGCATCTACCTTTCAACCTTGTGACACATTGTAGCAAAATGGCTCTAAACCTACCAATATAGATGAAAAAAATTGCTCCAACACTTGGATTATGTAGAGAAAACAACTTGATCTAGAAACGTAACTTATTGAAACCTAGGTTAGAAATGTCTAAGGAATATTACAGCTAGGGACTCACCAACTGTCCTACTACACCCACTTTTCCACCATAGTCAGAGTGGCTTGGAGTGTTGACAAGTTCCTTCATAGCACGATTCTTGGTTGCCTCCTTTTGTTTTGCCTCCAAAGCATAAGGCGTTTCATGCCTTCCCAATGTTCCTCTAAACAGTGAGTACGCCTTGCTGCACTTGCCTCATTAAGAAACTTGAGACCATGCTTTTTATTCTTGATACACACATTCACTTGTGCTTTGAATTTTCGGTACAATAAATCATACCCAACATATTCCCAATTTTCCTCTAATTTATTTTTCACCACATTCATCAACACATGGGGCTAGGCATTGATGTCGTTTATGCTAGGATCTAAGATACTACAATAACCACACAACATCTTAACCCATATATTTCTATTTGGGGGGAGGGGAGGGTTAGGTTTTCTAGAGGAATCACATGTGACAAAATAGGGTTTCAGCCCATTAGCCTTTCGGACAATAGCTTGCTTGCATGCTTTAGCAACTATGTCCTTTGTGCCTTGCATTGTATAGCCAAACACTCTTTCTTTGACAACCCATGAGTAATTACCTCATGTGCCTAGTTACATGGCCAAATCTATGCATATGTTACATTACTTGTAGTTGGACAGGTGATTCTGTTTTAATGAATCCAAGCAACTTGGGCATGCCACCCATTGCCAACTGTCCATGCTGCTAGAACTTTTCATCATTTTGCATCGACATTCCTCCATATTGTCCCACTGAACATAATCTTAATGATGCCAATGTTTGGAATGCTTACATAACTTGTTGAAATTGTAATGGATTCCATTGCCTCATCATCACGAAGTTTGGAGACCTACACAAACTGCCTTGCATTCCACCCACCACAATACCCAAGCTACTAGGCACAACACAATTGGTCGAAGGTGGCATCAAACCTGCAACCCTAACATTCAATCCATTATTGGGTATTGCATCCAATGTTGATGTCCCTTGAGTCATGATGGCAATAGATAAATATGCAGGGGCTAAATTCAATTTAGAAAGGACAGTGGTTGAAACACTCATCTTAGGGGCTATATCAAGTTTAGTTTAGCACATGGTTGCTTTGGACCATGGCATTATCAAGTCTAAGGTCTAACTCGACACCAACTGACGACTCCAACCCATCATTGCTTGCCTCAAAGTCATTGAGGGTTGTGTCCCAGAGAGCATCAACATCATGCTCCTTTGAAGGCCCAGTGGGTACTGTTGCCATTTTCTTCTTAAAGGTATGTGATTTCAACTTCCAAGGATGTGGGAGTTCACCTTTCTGCAAATATACATGGGAAGATCACATGTCCAATTACACACATGAAACAAGAACAGTCAATAGGTACATTAATTCCCCGTCCATCGGATTTGATAAATACTTCTTGAAATGTGCTAAACAAAAGAAGGACAGGGTGCACGAGAATCAAACACATCTAGTTTATATGGATCTTTGTTGCAAGAAAAATAAAAGATAGTCTTACTGGGAAATAAAAACTAAAGGTTGGGTCAATATACAAAAAAATCCAAGCAAGTTAAAAGCAACCAAGTGACGAATTTCAGGATATTGCAAAGTATGTAGTGGATGAGGACCTCAAAATGAACTCCAAAAAGTTATGGGTTTAACATAGTAAGTACATTAAACCATGCTTGAAAAGGGTTTCCTTGAGAAGGTGTCGTTTAAAAAAAAATCTAACAAAAGCCAACATGATTATAAAGTTCACTCAAGTACACATAGAATGGCCTCCCTGCCCTAGCTCCAAAATAGTCTATACATTTTCACTATGTCCTATCTCCAACATAATATATGCATTTTCACTATTCAAGATCAGGCACATAAGGCTCCCTTCCTTTTAAGCCTCCTTCCTTCTTCAAGTTGCAAGTTAAAATATAGACAAAGACTATAGACTAAAACGTAGAAAGAATAAAAAATAAACCACATTTCATGCAACCACCATCTAAGCCATTACAAGTAAAGGCAAGGCATATACAAAACCAATGTATATATATACACCAAAGAATTGACCTTGGTGGTATATGTATAAACTTCTCCAGTTGTGACAGGGGATGCAAGAGGCAACCCATCTTGAAGTGTGGGAGCTAATACTCCACACAAAGTATCTCTTTGCATCTTGTCCCCAAAACATATTAGCATGTTGCACATATATCTGAAACTGGTTTTCAGAAACAGCTCAGATTTCTTGCCAGATCCTTGTTACTGGTATGCAAAATGGATTCTCTGAAACACAGGCTGGTAGTTTTAAAGTGGTGAAGAGATTGGCACATTTACTTTTCAACATTAGATTAACATATTATAGATAATTGTGGTTTGCCACAGCAAATTGGATGTATCCACATTACAACCATCTCTCAACATTTGGGAGTTAAGGTCTCAGCTAATTCTAGGCTTTGATACCACAAAGACAAAAGCATCAGACAATATTAAGACAAGTCTGAGGTATTATGGATTGTAGAGAAAACCCTACAATAAGACTTTAAAGGTAGTTATGTCAGTTCTCGCCAAACCCAAAAGAAAAACAACACACGCAAGTGTGGTCATAACCTTGTTAGTCTCATTCACAAAGTCTCAGCCCATCACTTTCATCATGAATGTCTGTGACTCACTGCCATTACTTCCCAGCAACTTCCATCAGATAGTGGGTGTAGATAAGTATATAATAATTTGCTCAAATTTTCAGGCAATGGGATGACTCAGTCAGCCATAATCTTAGGATTCTATGTGGAAGTGACAGAATATTGCATACCAATTACAGGCCACACATAACCAAAAATCAAAACCAAGGCACTTGAATCTAGGAAGAAAATAACATACCTTGAGAGAAGGGATATAACATAAGTTTGTAAACCCTGCACAACACAATTGTCCACTAATAAAGTTCAGAATGTGAGACATGGGAACTACAAGGTCCAATTCCAAGCTCAGAGATCAATTCAGTAATTCAGGAACTGGAAAGAGGGATGCAAAAAAACCTCAAAATTGCCAATGTAGAACATGATGACCATGAGAATCAAGAACCAATTTGACATGAAGTAGTAAAGAAAGATCAAAAACATAGATGCCAGCACCAAAAAGAGCACTGTTGATACTAGATTGATGTCCAGTGTATCCTTTTCCTCAACATCTAGCTCTATTGAATAAGCATCTGCCCCCTCATGCACCTCCCAGAAACATAAGTTTTGATGGTGAAAAGTTGATTGAACCAAAAAAATTTAGGCCCTTACCAATTTCTAATAAAATGTTTTTTCATATTCTTCACAGCCTCATGCCCATGCTTTCAGAACCAGTGGACTGCGCTTCAATTGCAACCAGAAACCAATCCATTAACCCACATGAAACTAATGTCAAAATTGGAAGTTAGGGAGATAAGATCGAATGGAGCTGTACCTTGAGGCGTCAATAATATTCTTGAGCTACCTCCTTAGCTGTCCAAGCAGACCAGATTGAGGCCCCTAGGATAGTGCCCACAGCCATGACCCAAAGAAACACCTCTGATATGTCTACCACTGGTCACCTTGGTGAGAAGAGCAACACCCTAATTGCTAATCAAAGATAAATAAACACAGTAGATTCAGCTCAACACTGTATGGTCGGAGCAAGATCTGATCATAAATCTCAAATCCTCATCCATAGAACATTGAAGTAGGTGTTGTTTGACAATGTCAGGTGGGATAGTTAAATCAACAGTTAGAACGCATATCAGTTCAACATGTTGTTTTGGAACCAATTCTGCTATACTGAAATCTAGTATGTCGACTAGTTTAAAAACCAGTTTAATATGAGTAGGTATTATTATGGTGATTATTGAAAATAGGTCTAACTTTGTGGCAAACATCACATCCTCTTATTCATCCAATATTCCAAAATGGAAATCATAACATACTAAGACTTCTGGTCTTTTGATTTGAACATTGAGTTTCTCGGTAACATGTATGGTTCTTATTGTACCTATTCCATGTATAATAACGATATTAGTTCCCTAATCATGGGATATTTTAGCATCTCTCAACCATGGGCATCTTAGCAACATTAAGTAATTATAATCTAAAACATTATTATTGACAACAATAAATGTAACTAATAGGGAATACCATGAACAAATATTTTCAAATCCCTAATAAAACCAAGTGGTTTGGCTATAATTTGATTTGCAACACGCAAATTGTAAGGCATGGGATTAAGCTTTGATAGACCTAATTGTACTCTGTTTTCAGTGATGATATTAATTCTAGAACCTCCATTAATTAATAGATCATCAATAAAAAATTTAACAACATGGACATGAATTACTACCATCTGATGGTCAATGGCAACTATTGCACATGCAAGTTCAAGTTGTATCGGTTGAATAGACTTAACTAATTTGAAAATGCATCTTTTGATGTTTGGCACAATCATCAAAAGTTGTTTCAAGTTGATTACATACTTAGTCTCCAAAACTTGAATGTGGATTTTTTTAGAATCTCCTCCAAAGTCTTTTTTGGTAATGTCGTTTGTGTAGTCAACTAAACAAGTTACTTACCAATAATCGATTGACTTATTGGTTTTGGTAAACTAGCCCAATTTGAATGAAGTGGTTTGTTTAACTCAACATGTGCTTGTGATATTGAATCACTCCCTTGTAGCTCCCTAATAACATGGACAAATAATCACACATCTGTTTTTCAATTTGCTATTCAACTTCAGCTTTTGCTTTCACTAATTCACATTCTTTAAGCATGTATTATTTTGGAACTTGGCTACGTGTCGTTACAACAACTACATTAATTAGTACGTTATTAGGTTTAGAGGTTTTTGCTACTATAGTGGCAATAGTGGTTGGTTTAATTTGAAACTTGTTTAAAATTTTTGTCTTTTTAAAATAATCAAGTGCATGGTGTTCAGAGCTAAAACAAATAAAACAAGGATATCTCAAGGGTATTCTAGTTGATTTGATAGGTTTTGGAGTAACTTTGACTATCGGTTCAACAACTTTGGTGGGAATAACATGTACTAAAGGTGCTTTTCTTTTCCTATTGTGACAAGTTTCTTTGACATGACTTGTTTTACCACAATTTGAACAAGTAAGTTATTGTTTAACAATAGTATAAATGACTATAGGTTATGCAACCAGTTTGGACTTTGGGTGAATTATCAAAATGTTGTAATTTGCTATAATCGGTCCACTTTCTTCACATATCACTACAATTTCCTTATGCTTAATAATGGTATTTCTTGTGATACTTGTTATTGTTAATTTAAGGTATGGTTGCAAACTTGCTTTGAAAATAGTAGTAAGGAACACATCAATAACCTTTACTTGCAAATAGTGAGCAAGTTTTAACAAACGCTCATAATAGACCTCTATTCGGTCATTGATTTATTGGAGGTTCTTAAACTGCATATAGATTTTTTCATCATTTTTTATAGTTCAAAAACATTTGCAAAATGTTTGTTCCAATTCCTCAAAAGTGCAATTGGGATGATCTTGTACAAAGTTTTCACCCCACTCCGAAATATTGTGTTGTAAAATGAAACCAAATGGTTGATGATATTAACTTCCACAATCTCCCTATTAGCTCTTATTGTTTTTTTTGAAAACTCTGATGTGAACATCAAGATCAATATCCTTCATGTATGTTAAATATTGAAATTTTTGATATGGTAATTTACTAGTTGGTTCAAATCGAACTACAATCAATGGGTACCATGGTGGCATGAACATTTTTGTGCCGATCATCCATAAAATCCAACAAGTAAATCAGGCAGCGATCCTCCAAGTGGGTTTTAATCAAATGATCCTCCATTAGGGAAACCTTTTGGCAGTTTTCCACTCGGTTGTGGATGTGAATTAACCTTTATTTACTACTGAAATAAGACATCATTACCATGGATAGGTAATCCATTAGTAGCATGTATGTTAACATGTAGAATTGATGTCATTATTTGTTGAACAAATACACTTCTGGGAATTAGAATTGGTTGTTTTAATCTAGAAGTTGGTGTTCTGACAAGATGTTAAGTTTCCTCCAGTTGTTCAATAGGTGCACCCACTACAAGGAATTTGCAAATATACAATTGGATTTATGATTTATTTTTAGTTATAATTACCACATGGGACTTGCTATAGTGCCTAGTTGTTTTAAACAAGTCACATAAACTTATAGTTGCTAAAGACAATACATGGCACCAAATTACAAAAGCAGTCACATAAAAATGTGATTTACATGAACTTTTCATCCATCCAAATCAACTTACGTGGCATCATCATTTTGCGATTGATTTTATGACTAAAAAATGTAGTTGCATTATTCATATTTGTTTAAATATTTATTATTTAAATAATAAAAAATATTGTTATTATATATATTTTTAATTTCATTAAATTCAACATGTACCATGTTGACACGTGTCATTACATAGCCTAGGTTTTTAAAACTAATTTAAATTGTTAGGTAGGCCACCTATTATGCCTACTTAAGGTTACCTAGTAGGCACCTAACATATGTTGGTTATGTAGGTAAACTATATTTGATCAACATTCCAGTGTTAACCACAACCCATGCCATTTTTTAAGATTGATCCTTGAACCCCAAGGATGGAGATCAACTCCTTTATCACCAAACCACCTCGCTTGTTGTGGAAAAGAAGTAACATGCATTTTATTTAACCTATTTGATTTCAAACATTATACAAAAATCATCTTTGAACTTTGATATCTTATTTCGATTTTGTCCAAATGACAAGATTAAACTTTAAACTTTAAATTTTTTTTCCTTTAAAAAATATAAATCAATGTGAAAAGAAAAATATTTGAATTTCATAATTCAATACAGTTTCAAAGACCATTCAATGGAAAAAATAAATTCAATCAAATGATTTATAAATGGATAATACAATAAAAAATACATATCTTAAACCTTTATTTGATTCTAAAAATTATATTATACAAAAAAATTGATATATCATATTTTACCAATAGAATTTAATTAAAATGTGTGATATATAATTTATTCACATATAATATTTATAAATGAATTATAAATAGAATATAATTGGAATACAATATAATTTATTTTATTAATTATATTTCTTATATAAAATATTAATATAAATAATCAACTTTAATTTTTAAATATTGATTAATGCCATATAATTAATTGATTTTATGGAACTATAAATTTTATTATGTTTACACATATAATATCTTAAGTTTTACTTAAAATTATGACTAAAAAATTTATGAAAAAATGAATTATATTTTTTCACATCTCAAACATCTATTTGATTTAAGAAATTATATTATACAATTTTGTTTATAATAGATCATACTTGTACCAACAAAATTTAATTTAAATGTATGATATGAAATGGGCCATAAATTAGGTTGCCTACATAATATAGTAATTAATTAAAAAATATATCGCATGTGTCAACACGATAAAATACTTATTACCTATCCTACTTACTGCATATTTAATACATTAATTGCATAACATACCTAATTATTTAATTACATTTATTACCTAAACCCTAACCTATTTAATAAATAAATTACATAGCCTAATAATTAAATAATTAATACAAAAAAATTATCGCATATCAATAATATGATAAAATACCTACTACTTAACCCTATTTCTACCATTAATTGCCATGGGTCCTTTGAAATTTTCACAAACCCACCAAACTTCACTACACATTTAATGGTTAATTCATTGAAATTTTTTAAGGGAAAACAATTAGACCACTAAATCCAACAATTCATTGGCCAATTTTTTTTTTCACATTTGATTACATGTGCATTTACGATTAAAATTTATAGTCGCAATTTTATCCCAAAATATTTTTTTCTTTTTGCAACTTGTTATGAAAAATAATTAGAATTGCCCTAATAACTCAAATTTTTTTCTTAATCATTTTTTAAAATAGTAATTTATAAGAATGTACAGATTCCTTGCAAATTTTATGTTTCATCTTGAAAAATGATGATAATTTGAAATCATACCAAAAAATATTAATATTTTAAATTTGAATTTAATGTAATATAAAATACAACTTTATTCAATACATCATGTACATTATACCCCATATATATGTGGTAAAGCATTCTTGAAGTCTTGAAGTTCCGAATTTTCAAGTGTACATATTTTGAATTTTCAAAGTTTTAGAACTCCACATTTTTGAAATCATGAATGTTTTTTTAATGTGTCTAATATGTTGTTATCATCTCATTTTTTTACCATCAATTTAATTCTATTATATGAGTCCTTTGAAAGTTCTTTGTAAAAATGTCTTTTTTTAATGACGAAAATTTTCATTTTCAAAAGTCCTTGATTAAATCAAAACTTAAAATTGGATCAAATGGATTTTTAATTTGATTTCTTAAAATTCATGTGTCAAAAAGGAATAATGTGCCATGATTACCATAGTTTCAAATGGAATAATAATAATAATAATAATTTCTAAATTTTTATGACAAAATGTGACATCCAATGCCCTTTGTGGCTCCTTTGATTGTGTTTTGACCCTTTTGTTAATATACTCTACTTGCCCATTACCTTGAGGGTAATATGTGGTGGAGGTAATGTGATGGAAAAAAAAGTGATTCACCAAATGTGAAAATGGTGTTGTTGATGACATACACTCCCTAATTTGAGACCAGGGTAGAGGCACCCAAATCTAGTCAAGATGCAATCATATAGAAATTTGGCCATCACTACCACCATATTGGAATGTAAGCCCCTTGCCTTTACACCTTGGTTGCATAATCAATCACAACAAGGATGTACTTATTTTGTATGTGCCTTCCCATTGGTTTGACATGTCAAATGAAATCCAAACTCCATTACATGATTGGGTTTAGTTGAAAAAATGCCACGTGGTATCCAATGGCCCTTGAACCATTTTCCAAATCACAAAAATTACTACATTTTCATCTATTTTGGGATGCCACAAAAAATGAATGATATAAGTGTATTTTCATTTTCATTTTCATCCAAATTGACATTAGTCGCAAGTATAAGTTGCATATGCAGTTGCAAACCACTTTTTAGTCGTTTATGCAACTACCAATCATCTTTACCAAGTGCCATGGAAGATAATCGTATTTAAAGTCTCAAAAATGGTTGATTTACATAGAAGTCGCAAACTCATGGTTGGATTATACAAGATTCCTTGTAGTGACCAATTATGGTTGGGTGGTATTGGTTACATATTTCTCCTTTTTTCCAAAAATCAATGAATGTAATCCTTTGATTCTAAAATAATACATAGAGTACATGTTAAGATCCATGGGTACAAAAGGTGGAATTGTATTATACCACATTGGATATGATGGATATGACATAGCTTTAGGTTGTTTTGCTATTAATGGTGTAACATGTTGATGCTAACCTAAATGTTGATTAATTGGTGTTGGGTGAATAACCAAACCCAATTGTAATCGGATTTGTGACACGAATACACCAACATGTATTGTTAAGTGTGTTCATTGCAATAGGTGGTAGAGAAGTTATGAGTTTTTTTTTCAATAATCGTTTCAATTTATCATCCATAAAGGAACAATTCTTGAATTCATGTCCAACATGTTGATAATATGCACAGGTTATTGTAACTTCAATAATGGGTTGTGGGGTTGTAATCGGTATACTTTTCTGAACAGGTGGTTGTTCAATGGTTCCCATAACAAATACATTTAGCCAAACACCTAAAGTGACAAGTTGTGTTTGTCGGATAGCAACATGTATTATGACCATCTCCTCTGGTTCTACATGTTGTTGAAAACTAAATTAGTGTGAATGTCTTCACTCTAAGTTGCATAGTTGTTCCAACTGATTTAAAAGTTGATTACACTCCAATTTTGAATATGTTGCAATTGGATTCAAAATAGGAACTGGTTCAGATGTGTAATACCCACCAACTAATGTTGATAAGGATGGTACAATAGTTATGGGAATGTAATAATCGGGTGTTATAGGCTGCCACCCCTATGCTACAAAAGTTATTTCATCAACATGTCAAACATGTGTAATGTTTTGTCCACTTCATTGTGCATTTGACCTCCATTGTTGGGATGACTGCCGGGGTGTCAAAAATCAATTGGTTGAAAGTACTTGGTTCCCCTCTTTCCTCATATTTTGCTAATATTTGATGAAAAGGTAAATCTTTCATAACCAGTTGTTGAGGTTCATTGTTGGGAACATCAATTAGTTGAATTTTTTTAGCTTGAGAACATAATTATTCTTGTGACTGAATTGCTTCATGAATGGGTTACTGTGGTATTCATAATTTTAATTGACTTTTAAGGCCCCGTGTGACTACTCTTGACATCTTTTATATTGATTTTAAATAATCATTGACTCAAGTTCTTTTGATCAACATGTACAAAAAACTATTTAAAAACTACTAAAGTTACTACAAATCCAAATTTAAAATTTCAAAACAAAAGAATCGTTGAAAACTAAAAAATGTAGCGCAATTATTTACAATTTTGTTCCACTATGTGGTCACCAAAATGTTAAGAATTTTTTTTATTATTCTTAAATTAAGGATTTCTTTTCTTCTTGTTTTTGTTCTAATTTTGGTTTTAAATAATATCAACAAGTGAGTTGCTTCAGATTTGTATATTGTGAAAATATAAAACACAAACATGTAACTATTCTTCATAAATGAAAAAAAAAAAACTAAAATCAATATTCCATGGCAAGTTGAAAATAAAATCCCAAAATCCAAAGTAAACTTGTTCATAAAACCAAAAAAAAAGTAAATAAGTAATTTCAAAATTAAAAGGAAATAAGTTCAAAAAGTTTTTTAAAGTTAAAAAAGAAGTTCCAAAAGAAGTAGTTTCTCATTATCTTCTAGTCTTTTTATTTATACTAAACATGACATTGTTTCAAATTAAACAATCATTACCTAATATAACAGTAATAAAACTCAAACTTAAACTACAACAATTATTGGCCATAGGATCAAAATAACTTATTATTGTCAATAATTGGTTACTATAATAGACCGGTTATTGATTCATTTAATCCACCGATTACCCTAACACATGTTACCAGTTATTTTAACAAATTGATTAAATTAAGGTCCTATTATTTAATAATAATTGAATTGAGTCTCAAAATCATATTGCCTCACTGGTTACCAATTGGTAACAACCATTTATTATGTCCATACAAAAAAATTGTGTTAACATGTTCAAAACATCCCATGTGTCACATGATCCCCCTAGGTTAAGTGACCTACCTACCTAGGTTACATAGAATAGGTAATGACATGTGTTAACCATTTATTGAATGAAAAATAACAAAATACACTTATTATTATTATTATTATTATATTTTCCTTACCTACATATGTATTAATTGTTTCGTGAATCATGAATGTGAATATTGCATTTTGGGAACAAATTGTGTTTAGGGGGCTTCGACGAACACACTGTACTTGGGGGGGGGGGGGGGGTGGCGACTGTCTTGAGGATAAAATGTTGAATTATTATTAT
>Ga0116231_10004769_pt1 | contig 27240 bp, 20 predicted proteins | sample S1TSphgellanicum_2_FD_89695 | JGI IMG/M metagenome (GOLD analysis project Ga0116231, IMG submission 89695) | Host-associated microbial communities from peat moss isolated from Minnesota, USA - S1T2_Fd - Sphagnum magellanicum MG | ecosystem: Host-associated > Plants > Peat moss > Unclassified... | reverse complement strand
GCCTGTGGCATGGGTAAGTCCTCCAATTGTCTCCACAAAGTGTTCATGTCATTCCACATGCAAATGCTTTGTGCAGCTGGAACAGGTTGAAGGCATGTATAAGCATTTGACCACTGTTGCTCCATCTCTTCAAAATGTTAGCTCTTTCTCTTCAATATAGTAATACTGATAACTTTGGAGGGTACTAAATACTCTCTTCCAATACACAAACTACCGATGGCAATTGCAGTGGAGCTGGTGATGAGCTTGTTGGGTTGCAGCATGATTCAATGGTCTCTTGATGTTAAGCACAAATTGTGCAATGGATTCTTGGGGTTGAGTATTTACCATCCACGACAACATCTGAACAGAACCAGCAAGGAAAATTATGACCCGTATTGTGCCCTTATGCCCTAACCTTTCTCAGATTGTTGGCTCTAAGTCCCTGGGGGAGGAGGTAACTTGGAAGTGGCAGTGTCATCAAACATGTCAGATCTACAAATCATAATTGCTGGAAATTACTTTTAATTTTTTTGCATATGCACCTGCATGGTTTACAGACGCATACGATATATGCAGTTCACAAATAGAGTATGGAAAATGGCAAGTGTTCACAGAGATTGAACTAAGGTACTCATGTTTCAACTGTAAATGCACTGCCACAACAACTGCATCCTTCTGTCTTGAACTCTTCAAAGAGTAAGGACAGAGAAGAGTATTGTTCTGGGAATGAGGACCCTGCACGAGGCCAAAGCTGCTAAGTGTGGCCTGACCCAAATTCCCAGAACAACCCAGTCTGAGCTCCTTACCCAGTGTAAAGAACCAGTAGATTTTTTCCTTTATAAAGGGAGTGCTCTGATTCATTTGAGAGGAAAAGAGGAGCCTTACACATAAGGTTCCTCATTTTATAAGGCTCCTCATTTTGATGAACCAAAACCAGAACCTTACATCTAAGTCATCTAAGTCCTCCAATTGGTTCCGCAAAGTGTTCATTTGGCATCATGCCATCCTCTCCACATACAATAGAACAATTCTTCCAATTCATTCTGTATTGGATCTGAAGGGTTTACATTTAGACTCTGCCTGGATTTTTAAGGCAGCAGTCACAAGGTAGGTCGAGTGCTGCTACCCAAAATCACCCACATAAGGAAATGCCATCTTTCTTTTGAAAATCAGGACACTCACAAACTCATAAGGTCATGTTGACTAGTTGGTGGGATCTTCCATTGGTCATAAGATCCAATGCAAGATTACATGTGAGAAGTGACAAGAAAATACACTCCAAAAATTTCAACATTTCAATAGTTCTTTACATGTAGGGTGAAGCCCCAAGGTCGGGGCATTCCCAAACAAAACAAGGGGCATAGGATGAGACAATACTAGCCAAGTTTGGCCTTGCATTTTGGGAAAGTCCGCCGGAGATATGGTCTTTACCCATTGTAAAGCATGAGGTGGAGGTTTTCATGAACCCTAAACATATGTAGATCACAAGGCATAAGAGGGCAAGGGATATTATAGCTACTCCTTAAAAGTGGGGAGGGTTTCTATGTCCATAAGTAGGTGTACTAAGATCCTTCCCACTCTTAAAGATTAGATGTATTATCTCTTCTCTTTCCAAGGGATATTCATGAATATAAAGCACCCTCCAAAATACACTTAAGATTATTTTTCAAATGTTTTATAGAATGGGGAGGTTTTGGGGAAATGCATGGTAGGGTGTACATGATTTTAGGGAAACTACAACTAGATATAATATCCAAAATAATAACACATAACATGTCACTTTTTTGAATTATTTTTTAAATCACATATATGTGATTTGGGTCTCAAAAAGTAAAATGAATTATAAAAACCATGAATATGCAAGTGATTCAAGATTGTGCCCTTGCATAAATGTACACCAATGGGTTTTTTTTTTAAATTTAAAACCCCTAATTTGACAACAATTTATCATTTTAAAATCCACATTATGTTTGTATAATGATAAGAAAAGACTTAGACCAAGTACATCTTCAATGAAAAAATATTTTACAACCTTTAAAAATTATAATTATTAACATTATCATTGCATAATGTACTTACAACATTATCATTTGATTTAAACTCCAAGAGTTCAAAACAAATTGAAACTTTTTATAAAAAAGATTATTCCTTATGGTTGTATTTTTGTATGTGCACAATTTTATAAACAAATTCCATTGAAACTACTATTTCAATCAACTTTTACAATTGTAGTGTTGCACCAAAATTACATCAAACTAAAAATGTACTCCAATTAATAATTGAATCGTTCATATGTGCACCAATTTCATAGCATAATGGTAGATTAGGATGTAAACCATCATTAATTCTAAAACTTTCATCATAATTATTTTTTTTAAATATCCACCATGACATGTTGAAAATTGCCATTGTGACAATTTTTTATGTACATCATAACATGTATTTACTTTTCCAAATTTTTAAATAAATATTTCATTTTCATACTTTTTATTTTATTTCAAAGTTCCAAATTAAAAAGTTATTTTTCAAATTGGATTATTATTTCACAATCTATCGTATATTAAACTTTTTCAAATATTTAAAATGACTTATTCAAAAAAATTAAATCCAAGATCAAAGTCAAAGCAACAAAACAAAATGTCAAATCCAAATGTTCTATTATCTACAAATGGAAATGGAAAAAGATTTTTTCATAATGATCAACATTGGTATATATATCATATGAAATTGTTACAAAATGTCAATCCCAACCTCAAAGTTAGAAAATTCAAACATGTAGGAATGACAACATACACAACAATATCAATTTCATAAAGAAAATATGAACTATAGGAAAATATCAAATTCTAGTAGAAAGTGATAATACCCAAAAAAAATTTTAAAATCACAAAACAATTTGTCTTTTCTTGATTAAGAAAGTACTAATATGAGAAATACTTTAAAGATCTAAATCGACTTCTACCAAAGATTAAAACAACAATGCTTCACATACAAAAATTGTAGAGTTTAAATATTCATGTTGAGGGTGACATAAAGTTTATCAAAGAATTACCGACGATGGTTAGTAAGGTTACTGTTTTCCAAAGAAGTGGTCAATAACCCCATACCAAACATTCAAGGATTGTTCTAAGGGTCATTGTCCTAAAAACTTTACTATGTTTGAAAAATTCAAATAAAATAGGTGCCAATTTGGTAGTCCAATGGCTATTGAAGGAATAAAAGTTAAAATATTGAAAAAAAAATTGCCTTTTAATAGTGATAATTTATAGGTTAACAATTTTGGAACTAAAAGATTTGCAATATTGTATTATTATGTAAATGTGTACTCTTGAAAATTCCCATAAAAATGTGATCTTAAAATTATTTCAAGACATTTTAGGAATCCTTTAAGCAACAAAAGCTTTGGTCATACTACCTTAAAAGGCATTTCTGTGATTGCAACTTTGCAAGTGATGGAATTTATTCCAAAAACCAAATTAAAAATCCAAATTAATGTGTTCCCTTGATGATTTTTCAAAAAAAAATGAGTATAATTTTAAGTAGTGTCCATGCACCCTTTGTGGCTCTTTGTATTGTGTTTGGACCCCCTTCCACTAGATTTTAACATTCTACATTTTCATCACAAAATGTTTTTTTAATTGTCTTCGAACGGATTATAATCAAAGTTGTTGCCGCACTCTTTTCCAATTCAAATTAACTTTAAGTTGGCTACCAAGTTGCTCTCCTTGTCGAGAGGTTATTTTGCAACAATTGACAAAGCAAAAGAACCAAGTCAAAACCAAAGACCAAGTTTTAGTTATAAAGAAAAAAGCAAAAAATATATATATATTACACTTGAAATGTTTTCAAACTCACCTAAAATGCTTGAAAATACACTACTCTACATTTGTGGCTTCTTCAAATGTCAATGTACAATTTCCATTCACCTTCTCATATATGATTCTTTATATTGCTTTATTTTAAATATCATGATCTATGAAATCACATGATTTGGGTGTAGACAAGATAAAATGAACCACATTTGCCACTTAAAGTGATTGTTTAGAAAACAACAGGTTTGCTTGCTAGGATGATGTGGTAGGCTAGGATTGGTTGTGGAAAGGGATGGACTAAAAATATATCCTTTCACAATGACCAAAAAAATTCATGACAAAAGAAGTGTCACATTATATTACTATGTAAAGGTGTTGATAAATATTTTTCATGATCATGTACTTTTTAATGCATTTCAAGTCATTCAATGCTTTTTATTGAAATAACAAAAACACTTTTTTAAATGTTTTAAATATGTATAATTTGAGTATTTTATATTCATTGGATTCATTCCAAAATTTTCCAAATGTTCCCATAATATATTATAACTATTTTCATCTAAATATATTAAAAACTTGTAACATTAATATAGTTTTGACACTAAAACATGAAAAACCAAACAATAATTATAATTATTATAGTCACACTAAAAAAATGAAAGCAAACGTAACTAGTGATTGGTTTTGCATCCTTTTGGGTCAAATATTGTAATAATGTTGCAAATCTTTAATAAGTTTACATGATAATGTTTCTAATAGCAAATTCATTCATGTATGTCACAACAATTACATCATAGTCAAATTAGACTTGTTTATGCCATTTGTCACTATGGTAACAATAATCAATTATGTCTTTCTATATGCAATTTCTATGGCAAATGGAAATTTATATTTAAATTATATGGTGTATAATAAATAAATAAATATCTACCTAGCCTAGCACCTAGGTTGTAACTATCTAATCTACCTTAATTGGGATGTCACAAGTCACGTCACAAGTCATAGGAGTTGAACCCTCCACCTCCACAACGAGAAGTCAAATCCTTAACTAATGCACTACATCTCCATGATTTAATAAAATTTGTCAAAATACTATTATGAACATGTTTATTTCACATTTTATTACATTATTTAAATAGGTAGGAAGATAAGTAATGGGTAGGTACATTGTATGAGGTAGGTACATGATATTTCAATACAGTTACCTATATCCTACCCTCTTATTGCCTACCTACCTACCTACTTGGGTGTAAAATGGATATAAAGAACTAGTCATGTCAAAGATTGGAATGTTTTAAAGCAAAATGTTCTTAAAATCATGTTCACAAATTGACTTTTTTTTTCAATTTAATTCATATGACCCAAAATGATGTTGCATTATATTTTCATGTAAACGTGTAAAAACTTAACCATACCTCTAAATCATTTTAAGTTTTCATTGTAAAAACATGGTTAGGTGACTCACTTTTGACATTTTGAAGACTCCACATCTTACACTAACTACAATTATTACAATCATAAATAATTATCAAACTATGAATCCTATAATTATCCCCTATGTTTCTGGTGACAAATATTAATATGCCATCCTATAGATATCCCTAGAAATGTGATTGATCAAAAAATCCATGTGAAAGTTTGGAGTTTTCAATGTGAAATGGAATATTTCATAAATATTTCAACTAGTATTGCAAAGTGTAAACAAGATAAAGTGAACAACTTGATTACCTTGTCAAAATTGGAACAAGTAGATTTAAAATAATAACAAAACCCATTATAGAAATATGGAACACTGAATGTTTACCTTTCAATGATTAAATAAAATATATGTTTAAATTAATGTGAATTGATTTTCATATTTCAAATTGTAAAAATAGGTTTTAAGTAGGTTTTCCTAACCAAAAAGTAGGTTTGAACATGTATTTGTCAATTGGCTTCAAATGTACTTTTTATCTACTTTTTAAATTCATTTGCTTTTAATTTTTTATGAATTAGATTCTCATAAATTTAATAGATCAAACTAATGCTACTTGACACATATTTTCACATAATTTGATGCTACTCTATGGTAGTTATATGAGCAACGCAGGGTTAAAGTGGAGACATCTACTTTTTTTATCTATTTTATTTTGCTTTGACCTTGCAACTAGTATGAATAGTTGAAATATAATTGCATACTAGTTATTTATAATGATCATGTGGTTGATTTGACTAAAGTGTCCACATGTTGGCTTAGTTGATTTGATTAGTTTAGCTTACATATTTAATAATTATCAATTGTTAAAAGGAACAAAATTATCCTTTGTAGTTCATCTTGAATTTTTTGATATTAGGCATAAATACATGATCAATTTAAAGGAATCAACCCTTGTCGATGAATCAATTAAATGTTTAAGGTATAAGACATTGAGGTATATAAAGGCAAATCCATATGTACACCCTAATTGAATTTGTAATACAATATACACATTGCTTTTAATTTTAGTTCAAAAGCATAATTTCACCTTCAATGAATTATGGACTAACAGGTCTATAAGGTGACATGATGTTGTGAGTTGCAATGTAATGGAAAAATAACAATAAAAGAATTGAACAACAATCACAAAATAATGGAAAAACTACTACTTATATAATGGTACAATTAATTGTATCAATGGGAATCATAGTTAATGATTAATTGCAAACAAGTTGAAGGTGTCATATCTAATGGGCAATGAAGATGCACACACATGACATGATCATATATATTAAGGCCATACATTAGTTGCAAAGTAATCGTTGATTAGGTGCTACATTTACCTTAATTGTAATGTAGTTGTCACACATTAATAAAGTGCAATTTGCCAACAAAGTCAAATATGGTTGATTACAATTGTATCTACAATGTGTACATTCTATTAAATAAATTTCCATCATACAACTAACTTGAAATTACATTACAACTCCTTGATTTTCTAACATGACATTTTATTAACTAATTCATATTTTCACAGGACAATTATAACATAATTGTACATTAATCATTTTCAAGCTCTAGTTTCAAAGTAGTCTAATTGCCATGGACACGATTTTTCATAATGATTTCACCTTAGGCTATTTTAAGTTATTTTACCTTAATTTATTAAATATTATTCCATTAATGAAAGTGGTTTATTTTTAATTATTATAGATTATTCTAAACTATTTAAAATTATTCCACCCTAGGCTATTATAAATTATTTTAGATTACTTTAAATTATTCACCCTAAGTTATTGAAGGGTATTTAAAGCCATTATATTTTATCATATTTTAGGTTACTTTATTTTAAACTAAAAATTCCTATGATATAATATCCTAAAATAACCTTAAAATAACTGAAAATGTCCTAAGTATTTTCAAATAGCCAAGAATCACCCAAGGTAAAATAACCTAAAATAGTTTAAGGTGGAAAAGCTTAAAATACTTTTAAAATAATTAAAATAAAATAGCTTATGCATAATCGCCTAAGAATATCCTAGGATTAGTATAAAATCCTAGCCTATGGTAACTTAATAATAACATAGGATAGCTTACTCTAGCCTAATATTAACTTACAAATGTATGACCTATGGTATCCTACACCTAGCCTTAAAATAGCCTATGAATAACCTAGGATTAACGTAAGAACCTAACTTATGATACCTTACACATAACCAAAGAATAATTTAAATTAACTTTAAAACCTAACTAATGGTAGCTTACGTTAACCTAATAATAACATATTATAGCCTATTCTATTAGTATCATAGGCTACATCACAACATGTAATAAGGTAACAAAATAACATATAGGCAAGAATAATACCTAGGGTAAATACCTAAATAGGTTTAAGAAAAAAATGTGCATAATAATATATATAATGGCAAATAATTTCAGTTATTTATATGATGGTCCAATGGTTAAAGACTTGTTCCTTAATCATATAGATGAAGCAAAGTGAAAGGTTCAAACCTTCACACTTGCGCCCTAAGTTGGTGGACTAAATGGGTTAGGTTCCTAATTTAGGTTAGATAGCTTAGGTTAGCCTAAATTTTTAACTTACCCTAAGTAGCCTAATTTAAGTTCCTCGGTGCCTAGTTTAGTTTAAATCCTAAGTGGCTAGCTTAAGTTACTAGTCCTTATTCACTAGGGGGTTAGCCACTCTCACCATGGTAAATTTGTTCAAGTTCAATCAAAGTTTAATAAAATATAAAGTGAACTTGATTACATCTTCTTGTAATGAATGTTTTTTTAAAAATTTATTCAATTCTTTGATTTCACGATCTAGTAAACGTTTTTTGGAAAAATACATTCCACATTATTCTTATAGTTTGGAATGTATTTGACAAAATTAAAAAAATTCACCACAAAAATAATCATTTTCAAAAAACCTATATTGTTCTCCCATTTTAACATCTAGATGTTGGATTAATATGATGTAAATTTGTGAATTAAATAACCATTCACACATTTAAAGGTTAGAAAAAATAATAAAATGATGTTCACTTCAAGTGCATTGAATGATTTAAAACAAGGGGGCAAAATTTAGATGATGTAGATGAATTCAAGTTAAAACACATTCAAAGGAACCAAAAAGGGCATTAAATGTCAAAAGTAACCATTGAAAATTAGAGGTCTATTTCAAACCATGGTAATCATGGCAAGTTGTAATTTTTTACTCATGAGTCATGTGAATGTTAAGAAACTCAAAATTAAAAATTCCTTTCATCCAATTTTTAAAAATTAAAGACTTCTAAAAGTGAATAAAAATTTTGTAAAAAAAAATATAAAAGAATAATATAATAAAAATTGATGATAAAAAAATTTAAATGATAAAAGCATACTAACAACATTCAAAAATCAGTCACAATTTTTTAATATGGAATTTTAAACTTTAAAATTCAAAGTAGGTTTCTATATTGTTTTAGAATCTTGAGTTCTTTGCCAAATATAATACACATGATTTATTAAACAAAGTTTTATCTTATAATATTCAAAAGTGAACCCTATAATAGATAACTTTTTTATATCATGTTTTGAAATTGTGTTTATTTCTCAAAATGAAACATAAAATTTTGCAAAAATCTACACATTTTTAAAAAATCACATTGCTTCAAAAATGATTAACAAAAAAAAATTACATGATGTATTGGGGAAACTCTAAGCATTTTTTTGCAAAAAGTTGCAAAACATTTCATTCAAAAATTCATTTGAATGGAAAAGTTAATTTAGGGCAAAAGTACTTGTAGTCTTTATATAAAGTAGTCTTATTGGATAACTTGAATTCATGTTGACCCATTCAATGAAATTAATAGTTTATATGCTCTTGTTATTGGCCAAGCCTTGAATCCTTAACATTTTGTTCTTGTTTTCTTTTGTAGCTCCAATAGTCATGTGTAAATTTTCAACAATGGCCTCAAAACTAAGCATCTAGAATGTAGTTTTTAGTATACCCTACCCAACTTATAAAGGAGATATGCCCTTGGCCCATCTTTCATAATTGGAGTCGCACATTTGGAAGGTGAGGAGATCTTTGGCTCATACAAATGAAAGTTATACTTGTTGTACTATAGACTTACCTTCAAGATTATAAGGGACAAAGAAGTGGGTAGGAATGGGGCTTAGCACGACATCTCTTATTCTAATTGTGACACTTTGTTTTTGCAACATGGCATGGCCTGTCACTAGAAGCATTGTTAGGTTTTTAAAACTTTGCATTATGATAGCACCCCTAGCTCCTCGATCACACCTCTAGCCCCTTCTCCCCGCATTGCAACTTAGGCTTGGATTTTAACATTGAATCCTTTTAGTGCCTTCCATTTGCATCTTCCTTGACCTCAGATATACCTTCACATTCCTTTGGTTTTGCATTGAAAAGTGCAAGTTGCTTTTCACCTTCCTTTGAATCGACTTGCTCAAAACCCTTTAATGTGGCTATTTGACACCTATTATTGTCATTCCCTCAATGGTGTCTTAATGTGCTTCCCCTTCGTGATTGAACAATTGGCCATAAGAATATTAGGGTGCACCTTTGACAATTTTTGTCCGGGGACTAGGAGGAACTTCACCAAAACATTTTTTTTAGGCATATGTGCATGTGATGATTTTGTCTTTGGACTGAATTTTATTGGCAACCCTACCTTTTCTAGTTTCTATTCTTGTTGTGCCCCTTTGCATTGATTAGGATGAAACCTAACCTTTGGGTGTGCCAAGGAGTTTACATGTACAACTAGGGATTTTGCCTTCCTTGTGTCAACTCCAACATCATCAAAGATAGTTTACACATTATAAGCCTTGCATCCTTACTTAAATTCATTGATGGATTTTTAGCTGAACATAATGTGGAACTTTCAATGGATTCTTTTAGGTTAACTTTCTTGTGCATATCACATTTAGTAACAAGTAATCTATTAAGCATGGTCTTCAAACAGTTTCGAGATTTTTTTGACCTTGAGGATTCATTGAATGGTTTCATTTAATTTCAGTAGTTGAGTTCGCATGTGGTTTCTCACTTTATGAAAACATGGAAAATACAACTACTTAAGCAATTGGCATTATAGTCTTAAACCACATATATGATTAGCCATGATTACATGACTATTAGTCCAGATGTATTTACCATTAGTCACAAAAAATGTTGTAATTGTAAATGGCATTTGTGATTATATTCTCCATACTACTAGACATCTTCAACAACCAAAATTTAAGTTTTAAATATAATTATAATTTATTTTGATTAATGTCTTGTTTCCACATGGCAACCTAGGATGAATTCAAGATTTTATTAACCACTTATTAATTGACACATGGTAATATAGAATAATGAAATTTTTTTTTTACCCAATTATATGATGTTATGTGACAATCAACTTTTGGTCAAATAATAACATTTGAGACCTAACCTAGGCCACCTACTAAGTTAGGAGCCCTAGGTTATGCACCCTAGGCTAAATGATTTAGGCTATGTTAGCCACATAACATCCTACAAAAGCTACCCACTTATACATCCCTAGAAACCTAGGTAATATATAGGATGAAAATTTGAACCCTTCACCTCCACTTTGAGAGCCAATTCCTTTGCGATTGGCCCACCATACTTTTTTTGTACCAAATGAAGTTATCACAAACATATAAAGAATAAGTTTTTTTAACCTAGGTTAACCTAGGTCACCTTGGGTTGACCTACATTGACCTAGACTAATTTAGGCCACCCAACAATTAGCTTATGCTTCCATAGACTATTTTAAATAAATTTAGGTTTTCCAAGGTTAAACCTAAGTAACTTAATTGACCTTTGGACTACTTAGGCTAAACTAGGCTAAACTACATTATATTAGGTTAAACTTGGTTATGTTAAGTTATATTTGGCTAAATTAGGGTAAACTAAACTAAACTTGGCTAAAGTAAATTATTTAGGTTATACTTGGCTATACTTAGCTAAACTAGGTTATACTAGGTTAAACTTGGTTAAAGTAAATTATTTAAGTTATATTTGGTTATATTGGGCAAACTGTCATTAAAGTAAGTTATTTAAATGAAATTTGGCTATATTAGGCTATACTTGGCAAAATTAAGCTATATTAAAATAAAGTTGATTAAAGTAGGTTATTTAATTTAAACTTGGTTATACTATCCTATATTAGGTTAAATTTGATTATATTATGTTATATTAGGTTAAACTTGGTTAAAGTAGGTTATTTAAGTTAAATTTGGTTATACTAGGTTATACTAAATTAAACTTTGTTAAAGTAGGTTATTTATGTTAGATTTAGTTATATTAAGTTACAATAAACTAAACTTGGCTAAAGTATGTTACTTATGTGAAACTTTGTTAAAAATGGTTATATTAAATTACATTAAGCTAAAATTAACTAAACTAGGTTATAATAAGTTAAATTTGGTTAAATTTAAGCTATATTAGGTTCAATTTGACTAAAGTAAGTTATTGAAGTTAAACTTAGTTAAAGTCGGTTATATTAAGTTATATTTGGCTAAACTTGACTAAAGTATAACATTTAAGTTAAAATTGGTTAAAATTGAATAGAGTATTTTTTAATACTAAATTTGGCTAAAGTCAATTAAAGTATGTTATTACGGTTAAATTTGGCTAAAGTAGATTATTTAGATTCAAGTTGGCTAAATTTGATTTAAATATGTTATTTAGGTTTAAATTGCAAAAACTTGGTTAAACTCGGTTATATTAAACTAAACATGGTTAAATTAGGTTACTTGGGTTAAATTGGATTAAATTTTGCAAATTTTGATAAAATTAAAATAGTTAAACAAAACTTGACGAAACAAAATTATTTAGGCAAAACTTGGAAATTTTTTGTTAAATTTGGTTAACTCAAGATACTTTGGTTAAACTAAACTAATTTAATGTATTTTGATTAAATTTGGTTGAGCTAGGTTACTTAAACAAAATTAAAGCAAAACGAGGTTATTTGTTAAATTAAGTTAAACAAATATATTTAGACTAAATGATGATACTTAGACTAAACAAGGTTACTTAAACTAAATTTATAAACTAAATCTAATGGAAATCAATCTCAAAAGTTAAATTGAGGATGTTAAATGTAAAGGTTTAAATTCAATCAAATTAAATATAAAGGTTAAAATAGGTTAAACCAAAACCAAACCTAGGCTAAATGTAAGCCAATTTATATTAAACCTAGCCACATGTTCATATTTATTTATTTATATATAGTTGGTCAAACAAGGTCCACTATGTTCAACATGACTACTAAATTATGTAGTCATAATTCATATAATTACTTACAGTCATATTTATAATCATGCAGTCCTAATAATTGTTGTAATCAAAAAAATGATAACAAATAAAGTCCAAACATGACTACATGATTATAATTGGACAAAAGTCATAAGTGATCCTAGTCATGAAAACCATGTTTTGGCATAATGGTTAGTTACATCCCATAATTTGTGGCTCACATTGTTACTGTTATTAAGCTTTTAGTTTTGTCCAAACCCTCAAGTGGCATTCGACCAATTATAAGTGGGTGAAACATTTTATTGACTAGTTGATAGGGCTTTATGTTTATAATTTTGTGACATGTTCTATTTTCACATGTCGCCACATTAATTTGAAGTGGTGATTAAAGGTGGTTGTAAAACAATGCTCCATGACATTCAATCCATTTTGGATGTCCACCCCGATTGGGTGGTGCTTTAGGTGGATGCAAAAAATGCTTTTAACACCATCTCGCGTAAAACCATCTTTTAAAAACATTGAATGGCAAGTGGCTAATTGTTTTAGTTTTTCCCCCTTGTTCATTTATCTTATGCCCTTTAAATTCCCTTGTTCTTTAGTCATCATTCCCCCTTAAGAGATTAATCTATCATCTTTTCATTTGTGGGCATGCATTAAAGTGACCCCCCCTTGATGGGCCTTTTTTGGCATTCACTCATTTTTGTGTTTTGTGTTTTTTTTGAGCATTTTCCCTTTTGTTTTTTCCCTTCTTTAATTAATGACCCCCATATCCTTGCCCTTGCCCTTATTATTCCCTTTGCCTTCAATAATTTTGTCTCCCAGTTGGTTTATGTGAGGTTAGTTGTTTAACCTCGCAAGTGTTTGGCTTGGGCCCTTTTAACTTGCCTCTTGGGTTTGCCCTCCCAACTAGTATTTATTATCCTATCGACAACATTAGAATCCTAAATGTCATTTTTGTTTTGGTTCCTTCTTATCACCTTTTTGTAAGAGGCTTTGGATGAGGATGTTCGTCACGTTGATGTGTTCATGAGGTTAGGGGATGTCCGAATAACATTTGGGATCCTCTTTCAATGTTTCACTCAAAAGCCTTCCTATATGTTTTGTTGATTTTCCCTTCTTTCAAGTTTTCGAAGTCAACTTGTCATTTTTTATTTGGTTTTGTTGGGAGTTTTTAAAAAGCTTTTGGGCTTAGGTTCTTTTGAATGCACTTAAATTCCTTTAATCTAATGATAAGTTTGTCTCCTCATTTCCAATGGAAGGTTAAACTTCATTTTTGCAAAATGCATTGCTCGAGTAGCCTATTTAGGGAGTTGGCCTCTTGTTGCCCTTATCATTGCCTCTAAGTTCTTGTTGGACTTTTGCCCATTCTTATTGGAAGTGACAAGAATAAACATTTGAGGTTCACAATCCTTCCACGCCCATTTGAAGTTGGTGCGGGAACTTCTTCCCCTAGTGGAAGTGGTATGCGTCCCTTTTTTTGAACAATTGGCAAAGAAAAGAACATATGTCGACTTCATAAAAGTATTTCAAAGAGATTGCATGACTATTTTTTTATAGCATCAATTCTAATTTATATTCTAATTCTTATTGGATGTGCTTAAAATCTTGTGTAGGGCTAGGTTTGGGTGCGATATTGTCTACTTGCCCAATGATCCCTTTTTAAAATTCAATTTCAAAGATTTTTTCCACTATTTTCTGCACCCAATTGGACCTCTCCCATCCCTTAGTCCTTGGTTTATCACATTACATTTGTGGTCAACCTTTGGGCGTTAAAGGGATTGACTTTCTTTGTTGTGCCCATGGATGACTTCCCATGATGTAGTGCAAGATGCCTTTGTGTCTATCACAAAGGATGTAGGATTTCATGTTTTACATGAGCATACCTGCATTCTTTCATCACCTACTTTTCAATTTACACATTAGCGGGTTGACATTGTGGTTTTGATGGATGACATCTAAATGTTTGTTGACATTGTTATTGTTGACCTCATTTGAGCAAATTTCGTTTCACGAGCAACTTTATTTCATGGTGTTCATATTACAATTGCAATTTAGGCTAAGGATGGCCTTTATTGCCATTAATATTCAATGGATTAGTTTTTCCCTCTAGCCATAGAACTTTTTGGGTGTTTGCATCAACAAGTTGACAATTTTTTTCATCAATGTGCCCACATGGCATGGAGTGTGAAGAGCTCTGGAGGCCCTCTTCTTTCAATTTTGTGTTCATTTTATAAATAAAATGTGTCAATGGCATTGCAATGAATGCAAGTGGCTTTTTTTTTTAGGTGTGTTATTACTATAGGTGAGGGTTTTTCTAAGTTAAATGTTTTTTCCAATGTTCTTCCCCTCTTTTTATTTGATGTTTTCCTTGCGACAAGGGGTTTGAGTACTTGACTTGTTCATGTTCCCCTTGCAATTTGCCCTCGTTGGTGATTTTTTCATTTTGCCTAGACTTGGATCCTTCCATCTTTTACCTTTCTCTTCCCCCTTTTTGGGTGTTTTGTTTTATTGATGTTTGGTAGGTTTTTATCAAAAATGAAAGGAAAGCAATGAAAAAGAAGAAAGGAGAATTCCTAAACCAACAATTTTTCTTAATACATATAATATCAAATTGAATGCCAAAACTCACATTGCATAAAATGTTACCCCTTTTTAGTTCCACTATAATATGTTAAAGGTATACCTTACCCTAAGGTCATTATTAAATAATCCTCAAAATAGTGAAATGAAATTTTGCAAGAATATGAAATTGACATGTTGAAAATCATCCTAATTACCATAGGCTACACTCTGAATAATTTCACTACTCATATCACAATGTCATATAGTAGATGATGGAAAATGTTATAATTGTAAAATTAATAAAACGAATTCTTTTTCTTTTTTCTAAATCATTCGTTTTGTCAATGTGGAAATGGACCTTAGCCTACAATATCAACAAAGTCTTTATATCCTGAAGTCAATGTTCTAACATTTATTAGTAACCTTGGGCCAAACAACAAGCCAAAAATGCTCAAAGTGTGAAGTTGGCCCCAAGTTTTTTCAGCCCTGACTCCTAGTTTAAAGCAGGCATAAGATTAGGCATTGATTAGAGAGAATCACTTGATAGAATCATAAATACCTGACCGAATTTTGTCCTTTGTAGTTGCAGGTACATCCAAGGGCAGAACAATTGGATCCATCTTACGAATTTTGTAAGGTCCTCCCAGCACGTCCATTCCTGAAGCAAAACAGTCAGATCTAAAATTAGGTCAGATATTTTTGCTTAGGGGAAGGGGGAGGAGGGCTCCTGGGCATTTTGGTTGTTTTCAGGCACAGGGGAAGAACTCAACTCTGCCCTCGTTTCCTGTGCCTTTAAACTACCAAATGGCCTGGGGCCCTGTCATTGCCCTCTACATAATAATGGCTTAATATTATTCTCTCTGCTTTGTTATTTTGGGGGACCCCAAGCAAGATCCACACTTAAAGCTCATCTTCTATGTAAGATTCCTCCAAAAAGATTTTTTTTTTTTAAAAGTGAAACTCACACTATCAACCATCAATTTGAAGAATCATTGAATCCCAAGTCCTTAAACAAGGGGAGTATTTTTTCCCTTGGGGACTTCTCAGATACCTCTGCACTAAAAGGAGCGGTGGGAGCTTCTTCCCTCCATCTCCTTTAAGTGCTGGGGCATCCAGGAAGTCCCCAAGGCAAATACCTCCCCCAACTAAACAAAACCAGAGTTCCTTACACACACGGAACTCCACACAGAATGCACTGCCAAAATTTGACATGTGCATTGTTTGGTAAGGCCCCAGGTCAAGGGCGTTACCAGAAGCAGGCCTACTACACTGGGCTCCCATCTCATGGGGCCCTTCTTATGGTAACGCCCTCCACATAGGGCCTTACCCTACTCTGTTCCCCTACTAAGTAATAGGGGGCATTGCCAGCAGCCCATTACAACCTTCAAGGCATTCATGATATCAACCTGACAAACACATGACATCACAAATTTATTTCCATTATAAAAATCAGCCCTTTTGCAGCCTCATTGGACATGAATGGGTTAACCTTATCAATTAAAATGTTGATGTACTTATTCCCCCAAATGGGTACCCATCTCTCTTTCTCTCAGAAATTATTGTAATCTGTTCTGAGAGATACTCCAAACAAAACTGTAACATCCAACAAAGTCACAAGTGTTTGTTTACATTCCTTCCCTCAAGTCATCAACTTCTTTAGAAACCAAGTTTGAGGCATTTGCTATTTGCCTTCAAGCCCTTTCTCTTGTTGTTGTAAAGCATCTGTCTCTTTCTCTGTGAGGAGTAGTAGCACATTGGGGTTTTTTTCGGGGGAGTTGCAACGGTGGTACCCTTATTGAAGCTCAGAAGACACTTCACATCGAGCAAAGAAACAGGGGAGCTTCATCAAGAGAGATGGGATTGGAAGCAAAGCAATTTGGGCTACAGGGCTTGCCTCTAGTGAGGAGCAAGTATGAACCTGAACTTCCTCCTTCTCTCAAGGTAATAAATTCTTTTTTCCTGCCTCCTACCCATCTTCAAAATGTGCCCCCTGCTTGGTGCTCATTTATCAATACCCCAGTAGTAGAAGAAGTTGTTGTTGCTTTTGCACCCATAGCTCTCTTGGATCATAACCCATTTTTTCAAAGCATCAACTGATTTGGATTCTGTAGCTAACACCTACTAGCACCTAACTTATGATAATGCACATCTTTGTATGTCTACACATCTGTGTATGTTCCTCTCACGGAGCTTTATTCACCAATCAGCGGTGATGGCATTGTAATTTCCATGTCCAACCCATGAGGACCTGATTTGGGTTATTGAAATGTATGAGTTAGGGTTGCAGTCAAGAGAGATTGTTATAGTGTCTAGGTTATGTGTTACAGTTTCTTTTGCAGTGCATATACATCACATCTTGATGGGTACCAATTGTGGAGATCAGGAAAGAGACCATTTGAAGCTGCCCCTTGAGGAATCTGTACTAGGCATTAACATGAGGGGAACTCTAAACCCATTTTCACAAATGTTGCTGTTGTTGGTGGTGGTGATACAGGGAGGCAATGTTAAGGTGGTGAAGGGGGATGGCACCACTGCATCTGATCCATCTGATGCACTGGCAATAACCCGAGCTTATCCCCACACATATGCCCAGCCTCTGGTACAATTAGTTGCAGCTGATGCTGGACAAGTGAAGAAGCACTCACCACTTAGGTTTTTCCTGACTGGGTGCTTTTTGTTCAGTTTATCTGTCAGCCATTGTGATGTCTTCTTGTTGTGCCTTTTGCATGTGGTACTTCATTGCTGTGGAGACAATTTTAGAGTCTTCCAGAACTGATTCAATTGCATGGTGATTTCAATTGTGTTACATGGATCTGACCCATTTTCCATGAACCTATTACAAAATAACCCAAGCTTTGATTTTGTGCTGATTAAATCACCTCAAGAATGTGATTTGCAGAATGAACCATGATGATCTGGTTACTTTGAGACTGTTGATGATGTGGTGCTTTGTAGCTATTCTTAAGTTGTGGGTTGAAAGCACATGGAGATCTGTGAAAATGGGATTTCTGAGCCACTGGTTCTTGGTGTTGTAAATAATTTAGGATCTTTGCAGGAGTTTTCTGCCTCTTACTAGAATGTTGTCCTGTTGATTACAGAATAGGCGTGGTGTTTTGTGGGCGGCAATCACCTGGAGGTCATAATATCATCACTGGCCTGTTTGATGCCCTCAAGAAGCACAACAGTGAGAGTACACTCATTGGATTCATTGGTGAGTGATTTCCATTGTTGGGTGTTTGGAGTCCCAGGTGGTTAAGGGTGGGAGTCAGGAGTCCCAGGAGTCCTTGTATGCTGTTAATGACGAGATAAAGCCAACTTAGTCTTTCTTGAGTTGGAAAGACTCCAGATTCTTTCTTGAGTATCTTGCGGCTGAGTATCAAGCAACGGCACATACTCAAGAAAGCTGCTATAAGTTTACAGACTTTCACTTGTTGTATGCTTGAACAAACCCACTTACTGTTTGCTTAGAACACACCGAATGCAATCTGTTTCAAATTGAACACTGGTGGATGCGGTTTTGCTCTCATAAGTTTAGTGAACCCTGCGACTTTTGTCCATTAGAAACTGCTTCCAGCTTTTACCCACCTTTGTAATCATCATTGAGGACCTGACAGGAGGAGGCAGTGCTGCTTCTGAATTCCTAACACATGTGAATGGATATGGTGAACTTATGCTGTACATGGGTTGAAATGAAACAGGTGGATCCGAGGGCTTATTTGCCCAAAAGTTTGTGGAGATGACTAGTGAGGTCCTTGCAGACTTCCGTAACCAGGGTACAGTGATTCTTCTGTTGTCACTCATAGATGTTTTTTGATTTCCTGCAGAAAGCTTTATTCAAGTAGCTCAAAGATCATTAGTAAAGTGTGCATTGACACCCCAGGAGATCCGAGACACTGAATTATGCCATAATGTCCAGGCTCTTGGCAGGTTGACCATTACTAGTTAACAAGAGAGAAGTCTGAAGTTGGTTGAAATTCTTGTTTATACAGGCGGGTTTGACTTGTTGGGCCGAACAAAGGACCAGATTAGGTCTCTTCAGCAAGTCAATGATGCAAAGGCAGCCTGTCAAGCACTGAGGCTGGATGGACTTCTTCTTGTTGGAGGCAAGTTAGTACTTAGCACCTTTGAATCAGATTTTTGGGAACATCACCTTCGTGAGCTTGATGTCATCATTGGGATGCTTGTGTTGTTGGATCTGATTGTCAGATTTCCAATCTCACAGGTTGTGGCACAAACACAGACGCTGCACAGTTGGCAGAAACCTTTGCTGCATCCGGATGTGATACTAAGGTGCATCCCATTTTCTAGTACTCTAAACTGCTTTTGACTTTCAGTTTTGACTTTCTCATCATTGTATTCTATATTGGTGACCTTATATGCCATAAAGTCAGTGAAAGCAAGGGAATGATATTTTTGACAGATGTCAGTACCTCATTGAGTTTGTGAGGTGCTTTAGACAATGCGCCCCAAGTGAATGATATTGTTGACGAATGTTAGTACCTCATTGAGTTTGTGAGCTGCTTTTGACAATGTGCCACAAGGGAATGATATTCTCAACAAATATCAGTACCTCATTGAGTTCATGAGCTGCTTTAGACAATGCGCCCCAAGTGGCTGAAATGCAACAATACAACTTGTAGGTGATTGGAGTACCAGTTACAATTGATGGAGACCTGAAGAATCAGTTTGTTGAGACTGATGTGGGCTTTGACACCACCTGCAAGGTATATATATAGAACATGCATGAGATCATGACAAATGAGAAGGAAAAAAGGACCTGCTTACTTTGGTCAAGGATTCTTGTTGTTTGCAATTGCAAAGCACAGACCCACATCTACTGATTCATCTATTTCTTCCAAACATCTGAACTCTGGGTCCCCATCATTGTTTTCCAGTAGCAAACTATCCCAGTTGTTGACTACAGCAGTGGATACGTGTATTGCAGGTGTACTCACAGCTTATCAGCAACATATGTACAGATGCTCTGTCTGCAGAGAAGGTACTGTGGAGAGGCAGCTACCTGCAAAGCACCTGTTTTGTGTGGGTGATTCTATCATTGAGAGCAGTGTTTTTTTTTCAGTGGCAAAATTTCACACTGGGTGACCCCCAAAAAATCCAGTGCAAAGGGTACAAAGGAGTTTTTGGGGAAAAAAGAGCCAATGTCACCATATATTGATCATGATATATGGCCATATATGGCCAAATATGGCAAATATGGCAATGTTGGCTCTTTTTTCATGATTTTTTGTTCTACTTTTCTGTCTGACCTCTAGCCAAATTTGGCTCATTCCTCTTGTGGATGATCACAAGTTCAACTATCTCATGAAGTTGAAAAACAAAACTCTAATCAAGAGTGGCATATGGGGAAAACCGCAAGTCATTGGCTGATGTTCTATGCCCAGTTGTCACCCCTCTCCTACATCTATTGGAATCTGCCATGTCATCTGAGATGCCTCTTGTGCCACTGAAGTCCTGTCAGGTTGAACTTTCGGACGCTTTCTAAAGTTTTGCTATTCTTGATGATTTTGTGTGTGTGGTGGATGCATATGGGCCGGTGCAGTATTACTACTTCATCAGGCTTATGGGAAGGCAAGCATCTCATATTTCATTGGAATGTGCTCTCCAGTCACATTCCAACATGGTAATGATGGCAAAAGATGCCCATTTGCTGTAAAGTGTGCTTGGAAGAAAAATGCATATACTTTTTCTCCTGGGAGTGATCGATCAGTTGACTGGATCATGATCTCTGGTGCTGGACATGATGTCGGGATACAGGTTATACTTGGTGAGGAAGTTGCAACATCAAAGATGACATTGTTTGATGTAACAAAGCAGATTTGTGATGCAATTCAAGCCCGAGGAGAGCAAGGTACGATGAAGCCTCCCTCCTTTGTTACACTTCTATCCTGTAAAACTGTGCATGCTGAGCATTTCAAACACTGGCATGGTAAATCTTGAGCTTCAGAGATATGATTTGATGTCTAGAGTATTTATGTTCATGTTAGAGATAGTGGCTTTAAAATGAGGTCTGGAGCAGATGATGCAGTTTTGTAACCACAGTTGAATTGCTGTGAGTTGGTCTCCAACTGACAGTGTTTGCCTGCATGTAAAGTTCAAGCACACTGAACACGAAAAACAATTCATTTGCAGGCAAGTATCATGGTGTGATCCTTCTGCCAGAGGGTCTCATTGAGAACATTCCTGAATTCTATGCGCTTCTCCAGGTAAGCTCTCTGCTTTCTGTTACATAGTTCTTTTTCTTGAGAAGTTACAATGTGGTGCATTCTCTAGCAATCATCCATGGGGAAGGTGTACAAAAATCTGATTATAGAGGAGATGGGTGTGGGAAATTGTCCTGATCAACATCCATTACTTGTTGATAACCAGCTCATTGCTGAAAGAATGAGAGTTGGGTTGAAGACTAATATCATGCTTTGGTCAATTCAGGAAATCAACAGTCTATTGAAGCAAGATGTGAATGTGGAAAACATCTCCTCACACCTTTCACCTTGGGCAGCTGCACTGTTTGACTTCCTTCCAAACTTCATCAAGAAGCAGCTGCTGTTGGATCGAGAATCAGACGGTTCTGTACAATTGTCCCAGGTATCATCAATTCCATGCTTGTGACAAAATTCCAATCCTGAGGTTTAAACACAGCTCAAAAATATTATCATATTTCAATGATAAAGAATGGGTCTATAGGATCAACTGACTTTGGAAGGCATCAGGCAACATGGGTACTTGTTCACAACTATAGATTTTATTACTAGACATAAGCGTTGGATTTGTAGAAGTGAAGAAGTTGACTCAAATCCTCCAACACCATGTGGAGGAGGCCTTCAAGTAGAACATCAGCCCATTGCAGGAAACTGCAGGAATCTGAGAAGAAAATGATGGGTTGTTGCAGATTGAGACAGAAAAGCTACTGGCACAACTGGTTGAGACAGAAATGACCCGGCGATCAGTATTACCTCATTTCCTTTCTTGCTCCCTTTCATGGCTTTATTAGGTTTGCGGTAAAAGTATGCATCAGGATCAATCATTTGACACATGCAAGGTGGGTGTCTTGATCCTAGTGTTGAGTTCATAGGTTGGGCTAGCTCATGACATGTCATCACAAGAAAACTCTTATCTTGCTTCCACTAGGGGTCATGTCTTCTGATTGCTTCCATCACATGGTTTAGTGACAGCCACAATTCTCATGCAGAGGGAAGCAAATGAACCTTATGCTTATCAATTAATCAATGTGCTTGCAGAAAGCTGGTATATACACTGGAAAGAAATTCAATGCTATCTGCCACTTCTTTGGCTATCAAGCCCGAGGATCTCTTCCTTCTAATTTCGACTGTAACTATGCTTATGTAAGTGCAACAAATTCATGTTTTCTTAACAGCTGGAGGTCCTGTGCTTTATTTCATTTTACAAATTCCATTGTCAAAGATGTAAATGGTGACGTAATGTGCATCACTGATGAAAATCTCTTGAAAGCAGGTTTTGGGTCAAACTGCATACTACCTCACAGAAGCAGGTTTGAATGGGTACTTGGCCACGGTGTCCAACTTGAAGCATCCTGTTGATAAGTGGCATTGTGGAGGAGCACCCATCACTGTATGTCTCATTGTCTTCAGCCATCGCCTCATGTTTTTCTACTTCCAACTAAGTGAACATTATTGCAGTAGGCTAAGTTCTGTAACTAAGCTCAGAGAGAACCCTGATCAAGAGACATCTGCACATACATACATCCTCTGCAATTGTTGCATGGCAAAAGAGCTGGACACACATGGTTGAAGAATTAAGGGCTTATGAGAGTTGGGTTCTCCACTCCTCTAAAACCATAAGACAATGTGTCTGTCCTTGATACCACTTTGTGATGCTTTCCTGAAATCACACAAGTACATGCACACAACCAGGAAGTTCCTAACGAAGCTTAGGTCATTTCAGGCAATGATGACAGTAAAGCGGTGGCTACGGGGTCCTGGTGTCTCTCAAATTGGCAAGCCTGCTGTGCACCGTGCTAAAGTGGACCTCAAGGGCAAGCCTTATGAGTACATCCTCCCAACCTATCCCTAGTTGTTGGGGCTTGCTCTTTTTGAAATTGCCGCCAGTTGCATAAACCTGAAATCCAAGATCCAAGAGAATGCCACTAACAATGGTTGCAGAGTGATTGTGAAGCTAGTAGTGCTAACAGAGTTGAAAGAGGCATCTGAGATAGTAGCAGAAGTTGTAGCCTAAAACCCAATTCCCACGAGCACATGGGCAACCCATCCAATTCTGGTTTCCAAGTAGAAAATCATTTCCTTTGGGTTTGTATTTGCTGCATCAGGGCTGTGTCAATGTATGTCTATCAGGCTGATTTTGGAACAGGTTATTGTAGTCAATGCTCTGGGTGATCTTATGATGTAGCATCATCTCACAGATGCAGAGACTAATGTATCTTACCATGCTTGTTTGTGATAACAGAATGCTAACACAGAATGCAAACACCTGGCTAATGGAGGATTTATATCGAAACCCAGGTCCCATTCAGTTTGACGGTCCTGGGTCTGATTTGATCACATTGACGTTGCTAGTAGAAGAACATGACTACATTGGCAAGATCCAGGAGCTGTGTGAATACCTTGATAAGGTAAGTGATGGTATTTCTCAGCTCTCCCTCAAATCACATATAACTATGCTATTGTAAACTGGCTTAAGTTTAACAAACTAGCACACATGGCAACAACTGAATGCTTTGAGCTGATGGGTGACTGGTGCAGGTGAAGCAGATCGTGAAGCCTGGCTGTTCGTTGGAAGTACTCAATGCTGCTCTTAGTTCCATGGCTTCTGTCACTGATATCCTGTCGATCATGTCTACTCCTGCATATCGAGGTCTAAAACCTTTCTGATTTACAAGAAAGTCTTTTGCCGGGTTTTGTGTGTGCTCAGGAAAGAGTGAAAGTTTGTGTGCACAAAAACTCGATCAAGTCAAAGATAATTACTGACACTCAGTTCTCAAGTTATCTTTTGGGTTCTTTTATTTTGCCACAAATGACCATGTAGCCAATTCACTGTGCATGTGAAATGTGCTAAGCTGGAGGATTTGGGTTGCTTGCTTAAATGTTGGTTTTGACTACATGGCATGGAATACAAGCAGGGTAAAGCCTAAGATTTTTGTTGGTTCGATTTCCATTCATCTGCTTCAAGCCAATCTAGTATCTTCCATGTGGTATCAGGGTTTAGGGTTTATGGTTCAGGGGTTATGAGCAAACTGAACTCAGTTTATGCAGATTTCAACAAATCACTCTGGGTTGTCATAATGTTTATATTTGAACTTTGAAATCTCTTTGCTTGTAATAAGGGTGTTTGGAGGGCATCTTAAATTTGTGAATAAAAGAGGAGGGATCTCATGCCTAATCCTCAATGTGAAGCATCTGATAGCATCTTTCTTATGTTTAGGTTCATGACAATGTTAACCTCATGTTATATGATGGGTAAAGCCCACAAGTGGGCTACATTCCCAAAGTGTGGGACTGGACTTGGCTACCACCTTGGCTAGGGCCTCTTATTTTGGGGATGCTCTCACCATGGGGCTTTGCCCTACACGTTATACACTTCACAATAGACCACCAATCTCATATATATATATATATATATATATCAGGTTTAATTTCTATGGAGTAAAAGCTAGTTCTTAGTGTAGCAAGTAGGTTCCTTTGACTACAAGTACTCTCCTTACATGACAAAGGAAAGCTCCAAATCCTCCAAGTCATTGAGGGGTGGTCAACTTATTTAGAGATAAAAAAAACAAACATGTGACAACAAACTCTGTAGTTTTCTATGGGTTGAAAATATATCTCTTCATGGGAAAACCAAGTTTTGGGCTCAACTACAAGTCATTTTGATTGACAAATATGTAATTGAGGGAATAGAGTAGCAACCACTTGCAGAGGTTTTGCCTTAGTCCCCTTAGGATCAAACCACCTACCAAGGTCCTTAGAGACCAAGACTTTTGAATTACAAAGTTAGTTGGAACTTGGAAAGTGATTATTATTTTAATCAAAAATCAAATATTTCAAAACAAGAAAAATAGTTGATTTTGAATATAGATGCAATTTTCTATCTGCATGTCCGATCCCAGATCTAAAGATTTTGGAGCGTTCTTTTAATTTTTTTTTAATCTTTCAGTTACCTTTTTTGTATCACCTTACAAACCACTGTCCTGGTATCTTCTTGGGTTCATGCCAGATCCACAACATTATGCCACATAACCCCATTGAAAATGATAAAGCTTTTCAGCTCAAAAATCTTCACAGGTATTGTAACGTATTGCATGATTTTTTTCTGTGTATTTGAAAGCACCTCCTTGCACAAAAGATGCTTTTATTAATTGAAGAGACCTTTTGTCAGTTGCATGAAACCAGTGTAAGGTAGAACAGCCCATCACCAATCAGGGATTTAGCCATGTAACATACTGGTTTTAGTTTTGTTTTCTCATGATGACCAATCAAAAGTTCATCTATGACCGATCGTTCACCCCCAATTGTGTGAAAATTATAAATTGTTTGATGATTTTAGGGGAATTTAATGTTAGGTAATAAGGTGCAAAACAACCACCCTTTATTGTGAAAAATTGAGCCCATCAATTTCTGATCAAATTTGTACAGCTTCTTGATTGGTAATGGGGGTCCAAGGTTGCATTAAACAACAAGGAGATGATTGCAAATTTGAGGCTTTGAGCACATAAAATTGTAATCAAGTGCCTGGCCTAAAAATGAGACATTTTGTGTATAGAAAACAACATTCAAGAACACAAAATTGAGCCCTTGTCTAATTGTTCCTAAATAAATTGCCCAAATTTGGGCTAGACACCAAAACCACAAATTGTTCAATCAAGCCATTAAGACCTAGCTTTGGATACCAAGGAAATGAATGCAAAACTTTCTCACCATATTTCATATGAATCCATTTTTCCCACCAAAAACCACTTGGTAGGAACAAAAGAAATTCTTAACTTGGAATTCTTATAGTAAGAACTTCTCATTTTAAATATGTCAGATCCAACAACAAGTTCATTGTAAGAGTTTCGATCATTTTTAAAAGGATTGCAAGGTGGGATCAATAAGAAAGTAGGTTTAGATTTGGTTGCAAGTGAGGTCAAAAAAAAAGTAGATGGTACAATCCTTGTTGTATTTGAACTAAGGAAGGAGGTAAAAGAGACAATTTGTGTTGAAATTGAGATCAAGGAGAAGGTGGAAGATCCTACTACATTTGGGATCAAACAAGAAGTAGAATTTGAATTGCAAGATCTAGGAATAATGCTAAAGAAGGCAAATCTAAGTGGCATACAAAAGTTGGTGCAAGAATACACAAAAAAATACTCACAATATTTCTATTATCATTGGGTTCACCAATCAACAATCTTACAATTTTCATCACATTTTAGAAGTAGCACAGGTTGTAGGTTTCCCTCTCTTCCATTAAGATGCACTTTGAAATACATTCCCACTTCCTGCACATCAACAACAAATCTCACATTAAATTGAAAAGACTTTGTTGAATGGTATGAACTATTTTTTTCTTGTGAGGAAGTGGAAACATATGTGCTTAATCATTATCCAAATTTGACACACTTTTTAATCTATTGGTTATCATACAAGAAACTTTGATTTTTACCTTTAATAAGACTTGACAAAACACCCCCAAATGCTTAGAGGTCGTGCCCAAGAAAAATAGGGCTAAGATGAGAAAACCAATGGGAGAGGAGGCCCTGTAGTCCGTACCACAACGTATGTGAGGTGGATTACTTGCAAATTGTTCATCAGCACACTTCAATGTGCCAAGAAAGCGTCAAGTGGGGTTTTAAGTCAAAGTTATGAAGATCAAGATAACTAGCAACCCCAACTTGGAACCCCATCAACCAGGGTTCTTCAGGTTCTGAGATTTGGTTCAGGGATTTTCGAAGCTTGTCAAGAAAGGGTTCCGGAGTCCCTCCGAACAGATTGGGCCTTCTTGGGGCTTTTATGTTCGGGTCCCCCAGAAATGAGCCAGATCTTGTCCAGGTGCATGCAAAAAAAAATTTGTGTGCGCCGCACTCTGCTATGACGCGTGGAGCACAATGATTCATACAGAATGGGGATCTAAGCCTTCATTGTTGCAGTACTGTCGGCTTGACATTG
>Ga0116231_10004768_pt1 | contig 27245 bp, 18 predicted proteins | sample S1TSphgellanicum_2_FD_89695 | JGI IMG/M metagenome (GOLD analysis project Ga0116231, IMG submission 89695) | Host-associated microbial communities from peat moss isolated from Minnesota, USA - S1T2_Fd - Sphagnum magellanicum MG | ecosystem: Host-associated > Plants > Peat moss > Unclassified... | reverse complement strand
TTTTTGTGTTTTTTTTTTGTATTTTGTTTTTGTGTTTTTTTTTTTTTTTCCCCCTCTCTGGTTCAATTGTGTGATGTAATTTTTCTTTAAAAATTAGAAAAAAAGGTTGAATTTATACTTATTAAAGAATTCCAAATTTTTCTTCACAAAAATGACAAAGTTTATTGAAAAACAAATCATTCATTCCAACCCAGTGTTTCTTTTGTCGATTTTTGGGATGTAGCCAACGCGACAAATGATCCATGAGGAGATATACACACATTTGGCTACTAGCTAAATATGAAAGTAATTTTTTTAGAACATCCTTCCATCTTTTTTGCTATATATAGCCAGCCAAAAAAAAGGGGCTGATTCCAACCAGAGTTTTTTGGTGGTGAATGTTTGCATTGTGGCAACAAAAAATAATACTCTAGTGCATATTGAACATATGGTTTTTAAAAAAAGAATACACAAAAGTGCCATATTTTGAGGAAATAAAGTTAGAAGTTGCCACATTTTAGATAGTGAGTTCCTATGGGTTGCCAAAACTAGGCCAGATTCTAGAAAAGTTTCACTCTCTTTTTTGACCTTTATATAAATTTGGTCATCTAATATTTTTGGAAGTTCAATTTCAATTTCAAATTTTGGGGATGAAAATGATTATTTTTTAAGAACCATGTACAACAAACAAAAGGAATTTCTAAAAATATTGGCATATTGGTTGTGAAGAATCATTTACTCATGCAATTTGTGAAAAGTCCATGGTTGAAGCATCTTGTCATACATTTATGTCTTTGAGTGGTGTTCCTTTCTAGAAAGATATTTTTCACAAATAATTTTATTTGAATTGGTGGAGAAATGCAAATTATTATGTCTTGCCATCCTTTGTAGAATACAATTTTACAACAATTAGTAATTCATGGCTAGTAAAAATTTGGGTTTGGAAGAAAGCTTCATTAACACTTGTTTGGCCATGCTTTCAATATGCTACAACAAATGAAAAAAAATTCAAAAATCACTAGAATGTTTATATTAAGTTTGCATGATCATATTTACAAAAATGCATAACTTGGTAAAAAAAAATAGAAATGACAAACAATAGCGGAATAAAACCTATGTTGATGAATGCCTTTGTTTAAAAAAATCAACGCACCAATTAAAACAAGGTAAATTACAATTGTTAACATGAAAATATTTTGGCAACTTGAATTTCTTTTTCGTTGTTGTGATTTGGAATAGGGTATAAATGAAATAAATCAACAAATTTATTACCTTTTCTAAAACTTGAAAATTACATATAAAATATCAACAAACCCACCATAAAATTATTATATTTTGAATTTTTTAAAAATGGTTCTTCATTGTTGTGCATTAATTTTCAAATTTCAAATCGTAAAAATAGGTTTTTTATAGTTTTTAAAAAATGTTAGTAGTTTTTGTAATTTATTTTTTGCAATGGCACTATGAGAAATCATGTCCAAAACAAATAGACTTCCCTATAACTAAAGTTGCAAAAAAATTAATATATAATTATGTTACAATTGTCCTATGGAAATATGGGGTATTAATAAATACAATGTCACGTCAAAAAATTAAGGAGTTATACTATAGCTACAAGTTAGTTGCAAAATGGACATCTATATAATAAAATGTAAACACCGCACATATAGTTGTAATCAACAATGTTTGATTTTGTTGGTAAGTTGCACTTTGGTGACATCTGACAACTGCACTATAATTAAAGTAAATGTAACACACAATCAACAATTATTTTGCAATTAGTGTACAACCTTGACACATATGATCATGCCATGTGTATGCATTTTCACCACCCATTAAATATGACACTTTCAACTTGTTTATAACTAGTTGCCAACTATGATTCTCATTGATACAACTAATTGTGCCATAAGTTGCCATTATATAAGTATTACTTTTTCGTTATTTTGTAATTATTGTTCAATTTTTTTATTATTAATTTTCATTACATTACAATTCACAACATCATGTCACCCTCTAGACCTATTAGATCATATAATTCATTAAAGGTGAAAATTTGTTTTTGAAATGAAATCAAAAGCAATGTATATATTGTATTACAAATTCAATTGAAGTGTACAAATGAATTTGCTTTCATATACTTTGATGTTTTATACCTTAAATGTGTATTGTTTCATTAACAAAGGCTAATCCCTCAAGCTGATCATGGGCGACCTATGCCTATTATAAAGAAATTCAAAATCAATCAAAATGATTTTTTTCCCCCTTCTAACAACTAATATTTATTAAACATGTAAACCAAAATAACTAAATCAACCAAGCCAACATGTGGACAACTAGTATACAATTAGATTTCAACTTGGAATTTGAAATTTGAAAATATGAAAATTTCAAATGACAAATGACACATTGTAATACATTCCCCCTTTGCATCTACGCTTATTGTTAAGAAACCCAACACCAAAATGTGATAACATGACATGGTCTTTTGGACTAGACTAACATCCATGACTAAAAAAACAATTGAGGTAGTTATGTGTAATTATGAAATTAAATATTGAAAAAATAAAAATATTATATTTGAATTTCTAGCAAATTTCAAAATATTTTTAATATTTTGACATATGAAATTTAAAAAATTTCCTAACCAACTAGGTATTTACCCTTGGTGTCTTTCCTATTTATTGTTATCCTATGTTAATATCTATGTAGCCTAAGGTATTAATAAGTTACCCTAGGTTATTTTTAAGTTAATATAAGTTACCATAGGCTAGGTTTGTAGGCTACTCTCAAATGGACCAATGGTTATTTTTTACTATTATAGTATATTCCACCCTAAGGTATTCAAGGCTATTTTATTTTAGTTTATTTTAGACTATTCTAAGCTATTCCACCTTAAGGTAGTTTTAACTATTCTTCCATATGTTATTTTGGGCCATTTTATTTTAAACTATTTTTGGTTATTCTAAAGTATTCCACTCTTGGGTCCATTCATGATTGGTGTACCAAAAAATTTTGATTTATGTCTAAAATACATGTTCATTGGGTGAACTTGATGAAAACATAAATCATACAAAAATTTCAAAGTCTTGAATTTTGAAAGAAAGGGTTACCAAAAAAAAGATTCATTTAACCATTTGGGGGAAAAAAAAAAGTTCAATGGGTTCAGAATGTCTAACTTTAAGTGTAGGTCACATGTGTAAGAAATAATCCTGCCAAAAAACATGTTTGGTTGTCCATTGAAATTCGTTTTGTGATTTTTTGGGATTTTATGCAATTCTAATTATAAACCAAAATATTGATACATAATTATGTATGCATGTGAAAAATCACCATTTTTGCACAACTTATCTTAAATTGGACTATTCAATTTTTTTCATGTAAATGTTATTTACAAAAAGTTTTTTTAGAAAAGCCATGGAGTTTTTTTTCATTTTTTGGAACCCCAACCTTGAATAGGCCCCCATGATTATTCAAGGTTATTTTTGAATATTTTATGTTAATCCACCCTACATTATTATTTTTTATTTAAAAAATTCCACACTATGTAATTTTAAGTTTTTCTGCTTTGGGCTATTATACTATTATCAATGAATTTACGTTACTTCAACCTAAACTATTTTAACTAGTTTATTTTAAGTTATTATATCTAAGGTTCTTTTATTAGTATTTTGGGTTATTCCACTTTAAGTTGTTATATATTATTCCACCTTAAATTATTTTAAGTTATTTTGACCAACTTTTAGCCTATGGTGTAATAATTTTAAAATAAACTACAATAGTCTAGGGTATAATTTCTTAAAATATGATAAAACAAAATGACTGTGAATAGCCTTGAATAACCTAGGTTGGAATAATTTCAAATAACGTAAAATAGCTTAAGGTATTTAAAGGAACATTATATATATATATATATATATTATAGTGAATTATTTTAATTAATAGTGAATCATGTTAACTAGTAATGGAAAATGATGATTACATAATAACTTTATAGTGACATAACTTTAACCAAGTGAAATGATTAAGGTGGGATGAACCTATTCCATTTTAAAGTTCCCATATTGATTTAGGTTAATGAATTACACCCCACTTTTGTACTAATGTCACATGGTGTTTTATTAAACTTGAATTGTGATTACGAATGATAGTTGCAAATGTACATGTTCTTATACATCACTTGTACATTTTGTTTTATTTTACATTTTGTGTTGTAGCCAATGTTACAACGATCATTACTACAAAATGTGGGTGTAATTCATTAATCCTTGTTTAGTGACCAGTGGATCCATTGTCCATGCTCAATCAAAATCAAGTGGATTCACTCAAGATCGAATGAAATCACATAATGAACAAGGACACATTTTTTCACGTGGATCGACATAAAGGCTACAAGATTAATATGAAAATAAAAATTCTTAATTTTTTAAATATATTTTTGGCTACCTACTTGAACCATGTATACAAATTTAATGATTTTTTAAAAAAATTATTCAAAGTGTGGCTATTGAAAATTTCAAAAATATATATTTAAAATTAAAAGTGATTTTAATTTGTAATATAATAAGGGCTATATATAGCTAACAAAAAAAAAGTTGGTTCAAATGATGATGGTTAAGGATTTAAAATTGCTACAAATACACACAAAAATGTGCATTTAGCCCTTTTTGTAAATAGTTCAAGATATGTAGAAAAAAAAATTGCTCACTAATTCTAACAATTTCCATCAAGGCCATAATAGTTTTTTGTCAGATTTACATACAAGCCTATTCAACATTCTGTATATGAATGTCTTAACATTATAACAATGTCTCAATACATATATGGTTGAAAACATAAAGTCAAGGAACATGACCATCATGAACAACACATTATATAAGTTTCAATAACAAATTAAAAAATTCAAATACTAATTAATGTTTAATTGTAGTACTCAAATTAAGGTTACACAAAAATGAAAAAATTCCACCTTGACATCATTAAAATAGCAATAAAGCTAATTGACAAACTGAAAAAAAAATTTCTTTGAGAATTTAATTACACCTACGGCATGCACAAATGGGTGGACCAATTTGCGTGTCATGTAAGCCAATTATGCCTTGTGGTTGCATTGTATGCCCATGTTGTTTTATAGATCTTGAAATTTATTAAAATGAACTTGGTTTAAAGATATTAATTTGAATATTAACATGATGCACAAAATCATTTTACAAATTTTAGAAAAATCGTAAAAGTCATGGACTTTTAAACTCAAAATTCATGGATTATACTTCTAATTACCATTTCTTTGTGGAATATGATACGGTCAATCGATTGATGGGGTTGTGTTAAGGACTTGAAATTAATAAAATATCATAATAAAGAGGCTAAGGGTAAAAAAAATAAAATTGAATTCTAGGATTATACTTATGGACTTTTGAATGGGCTAATAAGGAACATTTTTAAAATATAAGTCCATAACATATTGGAGGAAGATTTGTTTTATGGTATATTTGTTTAAGCCTTACATGCTTAAAGAAAGAAAAACTTTAAATCAAACATTAACGATATGGAAGAATATAGAGGAAATCAATGTAAACTAATTGTAATTTCCAAAATCTGGTCAGGATTTTGAATACATAGGGTCTTTGGATCTGTGGCAAATTGGTCCACCCATTTGTGCACCTACCCCTACCAGTGTCCTACTATTTGAATTTGCAAATTCTAATGGGGCTTCAAAATCGAATGCCCTTTCATGTGTTTCAATGCATTCATCATACATGTTTTGCCATGACTTGTTGACTTCTAGGCCCTTTTGTGAAGTTCAACAACCTTCCACCACAATGTTTTGGAGTCATTCCAAAAAAAGATTTGTTTCACTTGTGACAAGAAAAACAAAGATTCATCAAACTCATGTAACGGGTACCAAAAATTGGCAAGAAAAGATTTTACATCATCTTGTTTATAAGTTGGGTTCATTCTATTATCAATCCCATTCTTCATCAATTACATCAAAATAAAGTAATGGGTGAAAAAATTGAACCATAATCTAATTGCAATGTCTCCTTTGAGGTCCCAACATACTAGATCACTTTGAGCACATCATCCTCACCCTTCTAGGATTGTTGGAAAACAAATGCAACATCACAATCAAATGTTACCATCAAGCTATTTTGGTCATTGTTAACTTAAAAATGGTTTCCATACGCCTTCAACTTGGTATACCTCAATGTTGCACAAAACTTGGGGGATTTGAGAGGTAGACAAGATCTAGGTCAATAGTCATATAAAATCCTCCAACTTGTAATTGATGGCCAAAGATTGCATTCCTCACATACTTTGCCATTTCAACAACCTCTCCAAGGTGGGTTGGAAATGCCACTAGTGTATCACATGTAACATAATTTGATACCCATGTGTGTTCAAATTAAATAAGCTTTTTCATCTTCAATTTGCACCTTATCATCCTTATATGTATATAATATTGGTGCACCAAACTCATGTATGTAACTATGTAGGGAAGCCTATTCGACTTTAAGCATAAAAAACAAACATATGTATTCAACATAAGTTGAAAACACAACTAAAATAAACTAGTGCACCATGAAGGATGGATGTTAAATAGTTTGTAAATAGTTTTTCAAGCTAGGTTCCAATTCCTTAGCTAATGATGATGGTTAGCTTAGTTGATAATATACTATAGCCATTACCCATGTATAAAGTATAAACCATATACTACCTAATAATACCTTATTTTCTTAGTAGAACTTACTTTTTGGAGGTGGATTACCAAGGTGAAACCAAATAATAGTTCCATTAATGTTCGTCCACACTTGAATCTTAATGGGCATCCAATGCATGCATTAGTATGGACATGTGTGTTGGTTCAATCTAGGTGTCAAAGCACAACATTCACAAAAATCTAGATTACCAATGAATGTCCAAACAAAAAATGAGCATTAGCTACAATGCAAAATTAAAGGAATTGGACTAGAAAAAATTCAGTGTATATAGCACCCACCAAGTCTCTTGAAAAATATTTTTAAAAATTAAAAAACCAGGCCAAATCTTGTAAATTCTTCTAAAATTTAGACCCAATGGGTCTTAAAAAAACCTAAAAACTACCCAACATTATTTCATATCTATTTAAATTTGTATAGTTGGTCAAACAAGGTCAATTATTTCAACATGATTATTAGTTGTGTAGTATAATTATAGTCATGTGATCCTAATTAAATGGCTATGGTAAAAAAAAGGTAGTGAATCATATTCAAATATGATTACATAATTACAATTGGATAGTAATCACAAGTTGTTTAGTCATGAGAACCATGTTTTAGCATAATATTTATCTACTTCTAAAAAATCACTTTGAAATGAAAAGAAATCACGTATGTGAATAGGGCAGTATGGTTTTTTTTTTCCAATTATTTTTTTAATGAACGTGGCATGGAATCAAAAATATGAATGCTTTTGCATCACAAAATGACTTCAAATTGTATGTGACATAAACCATTTCACATATACAATGTACACATTTTAGATATGGTTTGGAAGGGAAAGACATTAATACCCTTTAATGAGCTTTGTTTGGGTGTCAATGTAGCACGTTGCATGGAGTTTTACTCCATTCTATTGGTTTGATTGGTTTAAATGTTTAAATTTCAAAAAAAAATTAGCGCAAAAAAAAATGTTGTTCACATGTACCTTTGCCTTCTACTAAGAGGTGTTGGGATCAAAAGTGGTGTGGTACAACACAATGTACCAAAAAAAGGAAAAAAATCTCTTTTGTTCTACATGGTATATAGAACATGCAAGGCGCAAAACCCATCATGACAAGGCCCAAAAAAGGCACAAAATGACAAGTAAAAAAAGAATGATTAGGGGGTATTTAGTGTCTTGCATAGGAAGGTAGTTGGAAGGTTTCATTTCAATTCCAGTTTGAGCACAAGTTGTACATATAGTCCACTTATGTTATTGTTACCCAAAATTTTGTAATAGGTATCCTAACAAGTTATTGGACCTAATAGGTGATAAAATCTAACCGATTACAGAACTTGACAGGTAGCATTATACCATGTTAGTAGATGGGTTGATAGGTAGTTAGTCAATCAATAGTTGAAGAACAAGTGGTCGGTAGAACAAATAGTTTGTTGGATAGGTGGTTAAACATGCATATTTAAATTTTTTTTTGGAACTATTAGTGTTTATATTGGTTAGTTACTATTTAAATGGTCTATTCAAGTTGTTTAAGTTTTGAATTAACTTGTATATAACTAGGAAGAAAGATTTGATTTGTGACGAACTTTTGATTTCTATGTTTGCTCACTTTGAAGAATGAAACATTTTATTTTTCATTAGTAGTGTTTTTCTTGAAATTTTTGGCAATCTGAGTACATGTAGCTTTAGGAGTTGTACACAAGATTTAGATTTTTAGTTTGAATGTACTTAAAATGAAGTATTTTCAAAACTTGTTGATGAGAAAATTAGAAGTCAAAAACCTTGATGGGAATATGGAAAAAAGGTGATGGCATGATAAGGTGGCTCACTTTTGGAATCATATTCATATTTTTGAAGGGTAAATTTTGTTTAAAATGGATGTGGTGAAATGTATGTTTCAATTTATTAATTGATAAATGATTTAAAATTTATAACTTGATTATGAAACTAAAAATATAATTGTTTTTGAAAATGTTACCCCTATTGTTAATTATGGACTTTTGACGGGATAATGTATGGACTGCTTTCTTGATTGCAATGGTATAACATCAATGTATTCATAGTAAATTTCAATTTAATTGATTTTTAGTGACTAAGTATAGGTTGAAGAATGGAATAATAACATATATATGGGACTATTTTCTTGAAAACCTTAGCAAATATTTTTTTATGGAATTTTAAATGGTTAAAATTTTATTTTATTTTTTAAAGTCCTTATGAGTTACAAATTATTTTTTCTTTCAATTTTTTTGTTCTAAAAGTGTTTGATTATGAAATATCTAAAAAGGCCATTATTCATATGGACTTTATAAAACATTTTTCCAATTATTATGATTTTTAAAAACTTGTATTTATTAGAAAAACTAGTGTCATCATCATTTTATTTAAGTTTTAAAATGGAATATGAATGTTCACAAATGGATGAACATCAACTTATAAATGATTATAATCATAAGTTATGATAAATAAGTAACCATGTTCCTTAACAAACTTTTTATGGACTCCTATGGAATGGAACATCTACCTAACATGAGCCACCATACCATGCATTCACCCAAAAACCCATTAACAACTACATTCACATTTGGTGGTAAGTCATCCATAATTCAATGTTAAGGATTTTGAAAAAAATGTTGGATTTAGATTTTAAAAATTTAATTAACACAAAAGCTGATGTGGCTACTTGCATGGCAAGTGGCCTTAATTCAATGTTAACTCAATGTTAAATGAATGATTTAACTTTAAACCAAATCTTCAAAAAAACCTAAATTTTAGGGGGGGAAAATGATTTTAGGTTGCAACACAAAAAGGTGACATAACTTAGTTTTTGCATTGGGAACACATGTTCTCTGATCTCTAACAGGTTCCCATGTTCCCAAAGTTTGTTCCTTTTAAATGTTCTTTAAAAGCACATCCTTGTTGTTTAACATAATCACCCCAACCCAAAAAACGTTCCTTTTATGCTTGCACACCTCTCTAGCAATAAGGTTTTAACTGCAATAAAACACATAAATGAACATCCAAGGACATTTTCAACACTATTTTATCAAGCTATGACAAATCCAAAAATAGAATGTAAGCAATCTACCCTTGCAATTGAATTTTTGATTTTGCAAACACATGATACGTAATTTTTTTTAAAAATTTGAAAACTTGTAAACATTTCAACAAAAGAAGCTGAATTTGAAATTTTTTAAAAAATCATTGAAAGAACATGTGTGAAATGAAAATATTACTTCTTTTTTTGTAGTATTTTTTGTTACAATAGAAACAAACACTAATATGCTTCTTGATTTGGAATCCTTGCAAATAAAAATAGAAGCATTAGGAAATTAAAAAACATAAAACAAATTGAAACAAAAGGGCATAAATTCATACATGATTTCTATTACACTTTTTGATGCCATGGATGGTCTAGTTGATATGATAAGCTTATTGGAAAACCTATATACATAAGCATAAAGAATCAAATGTTGATAATTTAACATTTGTATTTTATGTTGTTGTTTGTTGTAGTTGATCAAACTGCAAATGCAGAACCATCAAATGATGTAGCACCAAGTGATGAAGTAGTTGGGCTAAACAAAAAAAAGACATTGGCAACCAACCAAACTTTTGAGAGTTTGGAAATTCAAACTAAAAAGCCATGACAACCCAATTGGGAGGTTGTTGAAGTTTTAAATTAGATTAAAGTTAAAGTGAAAGGAGCACCTTGCAAATTTGGACAAGGTAGATGGTTGAGACATGTTCAGGACAATGATGACAAAATGGAGATGGATCTTAGCATATGTCCTGGAAGTAGGTTACTCCACACACATGAGGAATGGCCTTGCTTTTAAAAATAAGTGGCCCGTTCCATATCTATAGAGTTTTTAAAAATCTATGATTACAATGGACTAGCACATGGCACAATGAAGACTATTGGAATATGAATGTTCAAGAAAAAATTGGATTTAGTCTTCTTTAGAACTTTTCTTATACCTTGTATGACATTGTTATGGAGTTTTTGGGTGGTTGACCCATCTTTGAACCGCCACACATGATTGATTTGATGGACGGTGGAAATAACTTTTTCAAACAAGTTGGAAACCTATAAGACCGATCAACATCATTGATGATTCATTGCCTCCAAATTTGCAAATAAAATATGAAAATTTCAATGGGATAGAGGGTGTTATGATAATGGAATTGCCAACATAGATGAAGCTTGGATGCAATATGAGGAACCTCTAGTCACACCCCTTCCATCCCAATTTAGGAGTTGCATAGATCCCATTGCCCTAGTGTAGGTACCAATAATGAACACAATCCTAATCAGGCCAAAGAATTTTTTAGAAGCAACAATTATTCCATTACATAACACAAGGTCAAATCCTCCAACTCCAAATTATGTGAATAAAGTAGGTGGTAACAAGGTTGCAAGACACTGTTCAGTAGGGAGTATGAATGTGAAGAGAAGTTATTCATCAGCGCATAAAACAATGGTTAAAGTAATAGAGAAGGGCATCAAAGTGTTTACAAATTCAATTGATCGCATACACAATAGTAGTGTGTTAATGGAGGAGAAATGAACAAGCTTGTTTGAAAAACAATTGTAGAACCAAGAGAACATGGTATGAGCTATTACTTTTTTGGCTAAATCAATGAATTTGGCTTTTGCTAGAGTTGCACATAACAACAACAACAACAATAGTAACCTGACGAAAGATCTTAAAGACAATAATACAATCATTAATTAATGATTTGACTACAAAGGAAAAAACAATGCAAATATTTAAAACTTTGATTAAGCTGCAAATTGAAGGTACACATGTGAACTCCTACGTGAAATTTCATTGCATGCCAAGATAAAGAGTGAGTTCCCTCTTCAATAACTTTCTAGAGAAATTTTGGCTTTGGGATTACCAATTAGATCATCATGCTTGGGATCAAGGACTAATGTGTGAAAGTCTTGAGGTTGATGAGTACTTCTTCCTTCTTATAATTCAATGATGCACATTAATCACTCAATGCTAGCCTCACTTTCATCTTTTAACAAATTATGAAACATACAACAATAAGAAAACACATTAAGGATAGAAGAAACTTGCAAATCTGAATTTTGTAATAATGCCCTAAATTTCCTTTTAAGAATTCCAAATGCATTTTCCACTATAGACCGCCCTTGCTTATGTTTTCTATTATAGAATAGTTCCAATATTATATGCGTTCCTTCTTCTTTAAATGGTGTCATGATCCAAGTATTTATAAAAGGATAATTTTTATCTCCTATCAAGTAAGGTGGGGTGCCGTTTCCACAACCTTTACTTAGATCAAACAAACCTTTATATTGAACATGCCTATATAATTTAAATTTGTGTAAAATTCTTGAATCATTAACATTCCTTGAAAGATCTACAAAAAAATTGTAAATCTTTTTTTACAATCAACAACAACATGAGAACTATGGAATACCCTCCTATTTTGTGACAAAAATAATCTTTTGGAAAATAAATAGGTTTAGAGATAGAGATATGAGTCTCATCAATTGCACCTTGAATTGAAGGTAAGCCACACCATTGCTTAAATTCTTCCATCACAATTTGCATGTCAACTCCTACTAGCTAGGTTATCAATTTCTTAAAGGAATAGTTTATTGCTACAACAAATTCATGCAACACCAAACAAACAATGGACTTCCCCATTGAAAACATCTCGCTACATAGACAAGGAAATTGACTCCATGTGCGAGCTTATAAATGGAACAACAAATTCTTATCTCAACATGAATGGAATTCCGGTACCTTGTGTTTTTTTTGTCAAGAATAGGTCTCAAGTTCTTGATGATCTTGAAAAGGGTGCACTTTGACATTCTGAAATTCTCCATCCAACAATCATCTTCAAACCTAGTTAATAAAAATCTAAAGAACTAGGTTGTACTTTTCGGCTTCACCTAGTCATCTAAATCCTATGATTTGAATTGAAATGCATGAAATGAATATTGTTTATAGAAAGAAGAAACATGTTTTCTTGAAGTTTTCATCCATAATGTGAAATGTCATCAAACAACCCATCATGAACAAAACTCTAACTTGCTCCTCATCCATGGGTTGTAACAAAAATAATAATAATGAAAAAGAAAGTTGAATGAATTTATTTGAGCCAGAAAGAACACCAAAGTTGTAAAAAGTAATCACAAAACCCAACACAAATGTGACAACATTGAAAACAAAATATGAGACAAAAGTAAGAAGCTTGGAGAAACGAATAGGATAATCGACCAAAAAAAAAAAAAACATAATTTTAAAACTCCAAAACTTGAAATTTCAAAAAAAAATCTAGTACAATTTTTCATGCAACTTGCAAACAACATGAAGTGAAGCAACAAAAAGAAAACAATTTTGTTAAAAATGCAAAAAATGCCTAGAGCTTGAAAGTGGTGATGGTACTGAGTTTGAACATGCCAACATCAATAGAATAATGAAAGCAAGAATTACAAGCACAAGACTTCAGAGAGTAAAGAAATATCAAGCATGAGTATTGAATGTGAGAGAATGATGCAAAGAACAAGTGATGGTGTGAGAGGAAAAGGAGAGCAAGCAATGGTGTGAGAGGAAGGAGGAGCTTCCAAAGTTGAAAAGAGAAAAAAAGGAAGAGTGTAAAGGGAAGAAGATGAGAAAGGACCATGTTTTAAAAGGTAGGTATATTCCCTTTGCATTTTAAGAATAGGCATGTATGAACATGATCATGCTAACCTAGTGATGTTAGGTAATTTTCATCTTAACATTGTAGGTGCCATCATATGTGTGAATACCTACCCTTGGTGTTAGGTAGCATCATCGTTTGTGCTAGCATAGACCTAACCATTAGGTTATTCTTAATGGTTCTATTAGTGTAGAGGCATTTTGGCACTAGAGTCCTTAACACCATGTTGGCATGTAACTTTAATGAGAAACCACTTGGGGACCAACCAAACAACAGACCCAATACCTTAAATTGGCCAACAAGAGTGTTGGGGAGTTATGGAATACCACAAGAAACCCTCAACAATTCTTAAACTAGTTTTTAACTTGAATGGTGAAACATGGTAACATCTATCCATTACAGGAACCAACACATCATAATATCAATTGGATGCATTTAAAAATATTGAATAATTTTTTTAAATTAACCTTCCTAATTTTGAATGCTAGATTTTTCTGATACTTGGGAAGTGGGAGGCGTTAACCATGCTTTGACCTTTTTTGTACTATGTTGCCAACTTTCTAAAGCTTTAAAATGAACCCAAAAAAAAAAAAAAAAAAACCAATAAAAATACATAATCATGTGAAGAATTGTTCTCTTGTTTCAATTAATGATGCAACCCTGTAAAATTTATTGATAGACACATCGTAAATTAGGAAAATGTACAAAGGGATAAAAAAAAAGAAAAAAAGAAAAGGGAAAATTTACAAGACATCAAGTTAGCTCAAACTAGATGTCAAAACATATCCATGTCAAAAATTGACCACTTGTAATATGTCAATCGTGTTTTTCCATATCAAAAACTAGCCGTTTGTAATAAATCGGTCATGGAGATAGGAGATGTGTCATGAAGGGGTGGAAGTTGGGAAGTAGATAGGCCTATGGCTATTGCCTGACTTAAGATGGAAGATGCTTGCAGCTTTTACAATGTGATTAAAAAAATTTGCCAAAGAAAAGTAACCAAATAGAAAGAGGAAGGTCCTCTAGTCATTTCAAACTCGAGATGGCATTAGCACAATTGTGTAAAAACACATCCACTTGCTTATGTAGACATCCAAATACCCTCCATTGCTAAGGGGAGGAATTGATTAGTGGGGTGTTAGTCACGATAACTCCTTTTTTTGGCTTGAACCACATTGGAAGCATCAAATCCTTGGCTAGCGCAAGATCGGGGAAGTAAATCTACTCGTGTTGGGTCAAGAAAAACAATGTTAACTAAGGTGCGAATGCCATCTTTGATGAACATAATGTCAATTTGATAATGGGGGGAGTTGGATGCATTTGAAGGAAGTGCATGTAGTTGTTTTCACCCCATGTGGAAGCCAACATCTTGTTCAATGATAGCAAAGGTGTTGTGAACTACATCATGGGTTCCTGTGTATTTGTTGCCATGAGCACAATGTAAGAGGTGGATACCTTTAGGGTCAATGGGATGTGTGCACATGCATCGAAGGATACCTATAATTGATGGATGGGGTAGTCTAAATCCTATTTAAAATGTTGTGGAAAATATCTGGGAAACAACTTGAAAGCTTGGGAAGATTGGTCAAACTATTAGGCAAGCACTTGTCCATGGGCTAGAACATGATAGAATTTAAGCATAATGGATTTCAGATATCCTGTCAGAGAGCATGCTGAAAAAGGTATGATGGTGTAAATGTTCCAAGATGAAATTTTGAAGTTGAACGATTTGTTGTTCAATGAGTTGTTCAAATGAAGGAAGGCATGTGCAAGTTGAGGCGGTAAGATTTTTTTTTTTTTCATGACTTAATGAACCATCAACACTTGACCCAATACTATTAGTGAAAAAGGGAATTAGGGTGTAAGGAACTTGCTTAAATTTTTTTTAAAAAGCTTAGAACCATCATGATTCTTTCACATGCAAATGATCAAAGAACCACATGTAATTGCTTTGAAAATTAAAATAACCATCCAACACTAGTGAGTTTTTGGCACATTTTCAGATTTTGACCTTTACAAGGATTTTATAAAAACTACCCAAATCTGGAGGAAAACACACACTCACACATTTCTACGATAGCTTCCAGGAGGCAGCCAAAAGCATAGAAGGGTGCTTGATTTATTCCAAATTTGGATGGTCTTCCTAAAGATCAAGACCATAGGTAGGTTGTAAACTAGCATAGGTAGGTGAGGTAGGGAATGACTGAAAGCTGTCAATGGCTGCTTCTTCCATTTCAGACACCTGAAATTCCGCCAAGTCAGTAGGAGGGTCATTTACATGTCAGGTGACATCTGCCAAATCAGCAAGTGGGTCCTTCACACGTGTGGTGCCACCGTCTTTTTCTGCATCCCCACTGGCACGACATGACAAAATTGAAAAGCGAAAAACCACCGCCCCACGGTCGTGCAGACAATGACGTGCCAAGGAATGAGCTGGATGCACATCCATATTGGGACCGGTGAATCACTGTCAAATTTTTGACCTGAAAAATATGATTCCGATCCATAGGGTAATAAACCAGCCCATAACCAATCACCTGCCTATGACTGAACATTTATTTATATTTTCATCATATGTACTTCATTTTGAATTATTTAAAATGTTATGGCAGCGCTACCTCAAGCTCTAGAAATCATCTTTGAAGTGCAAAGAAAAAGGAGTAATGAAAAAATAATCAAAAAAAAAAAAGCTTTCTAACTTACAAAATGAGTTTTTTTTTCTTCTGTTTTGACCCCTCTTATTTTCAAACCTCATAACTTTCTTATTTCTTATTCATTTTAAATGATTTAAAGTGTTATTAAAGCATCACATGAGGTTCTACAAATCATCTTGGAACTCCAATAGTAATAAAGCAACATACAAAGAATTTTTTTAGGTGTTTGGGATCTGGCTTTTTTTGTAGCATTTGGTGGTTTGTTTTTTTTGAGTTCTTAACCCTCTTTACTTTGGGGGCCATAACTTTCTCAATTCTATTTTATTTTTGATGATTTTTAGTGCACCAAATTTTCCAACAAGAGGAATTCAAGTTTTGTTTGGACACCAAAAACAAGGGAGCCCTCCCCTTGGATCCAGCCTGCCCTCAATGCTAAAGTGTTTGGTCACTGACCAGTTTACCCTATTAAGGATTTTTCATGGAAAAAATGGCCCATATTTGCCTGGTTTTCAAGAATTTTTTTTCCCCCAAATTGCCATATTTTAATGATAAGTTAGCCAAAAATATAAAAGGATGATCCTTTACAAAAAAAACTTTCTCTAGAGCCAAATTTGGCTATATACATTCCTGGCTGATTGACACTTTAATACATCACAAAATTGGAAAGCAAAAAAACACTCAACAGCATGCCCCATTGTCTTCCAGCGCTACTACTTTGATTAGTAAAAAGAAGTTTCATACAAACTTTAGTCCCCAAATTGCTACCTATTTGTATGAATTTTGCATTAACTTATTAGTGAGTGAATAGGTAGTGGCAATATGGTAACCCATGTCACCCACCAAACAAGTGGGACCACCGGTATGGAACATTTCACTAATTCATGTAGATACTTCTTTTTTAAGGACAATGGAGATGGTTTCTAATTTTCCAATGTTTTCCTTTTGTATGTTTGTGAATAGAGATGGTGTGCTGCATTGATGATAAGAATGCCTTCATGTGGGTATCATTTTTGGGTGCCCTTTGTGGACCACTTTGGAATACACTTTAGTAATTATTTTGTGAAGGCAATTCCTCACATGGCGAATTTGTCAGACATATCCACCACAAGAGCCATGACAATGTATATGAAATTACCAACGTGGGCATCATTTCTTAGTGTACTTGGAGCCTGGAGGGCACCGCCTTAAGGCTTACATGACTGAATACTTTGCAAGGCATTTTACCTGTACGTTTTGAGTTTTGAGTTTTCGTGTAAGACCCTGTCATAGTTGATTGCTCTGATTCTACACTGGGTTTTTGGGGTGTAAGCCATTGGGCTTGGGTGAACCAGGAACTACTACACTCTTACCTTGGTAAAATCCCAATTTCTTGGGAGTTGCTTCTAAACATTATAGGCATCCCCAACATTATAGGCATCCCCAAGTGAGCAATGTTTTCAAAGCGATTCTTTTATGTAGCCTAAGTGGTGATCATCCATAGGAAGATGTAAAACAAGTGGTAATCATCTATAAGAATGCATAATTTAAATATGGTGCACAAAATTTTAATCATCCTTTTATATTTTTTTCTAGACCCTAAACCTTACTAGAAGCAAATATAAGAAATCTGACAATTTTCCTTTTTTCCTAACTTTTGACAATTGGAAACCCTCAAAATAACTTCTTTTTTTATAAAATTCATTTTTAGTTTTTCCTTTTGGCAAAACTTTGCTAGTGAGAAAAGCGTTGCCTATGAGACCCTATCAAAAGCTCAAATTTAACATTTTATGGGTCAAATATAGCCATGAGGAGGCCTCCCTCAAGGGCTAAGGTGAACTAGTGTTTACATTGGTTGCTATAACAACAAAATTGTTTACTAGAAAGGAAATATTATAATAAATATTAATTATGGCCTAGGGTAGAAAGATGGGTAGGTATTATGAATGAACAATGATCTTATGCATAAGATTTCTTTTGCCTAGAGACCTATTTTGGACTCATATATGGGTTAATTCTGGGCTACACTTCAATTGACCTTTCTTGTGACAAAACATTAGATTTTAAGGACAAATATGCCAAATAGCATAGAGGTTCATCCATGGAAATGATGTATGTTTAAAAAAATTAGCTAGTAGGTGGCATAATATTGTTTGCCTAGAGTTAATGAATTTGATCATATTTATTAAACATTAAGTCATTTTCTCTTGAAATATTTAATGCATTGTGGGTGAAGCTTGGGCTCATTTTAAACTTTTGTTTTGTTAGTCTATTATTAAACCATGCTATAGAACTTTCATGTGTAATAAACTAGTGACACGATAAAACCATGTGTAGTTCAATTGTGAAAGAGTTCATAAAGAAAAACTTATTTGTATTTGGTGAGTGATCCCCCCATACAGCAAGGTTTTTAGGTGTGTGTAATGAGTGCCCTATTGGGTGTAGCCTCCATACGAATCAAGCTTTAAACATGTGGGTGACCAAGTCCAAAACATGTAAGTTTCACCCCTTGTGTGCGTGTTGTGTGAGGTTTTGGTTCATTTGATCTACCTTGAGTTGGAAAAGACTTATTTAAAACCTAATATTCATAGTTCCTAAACTATAATACCTTCACCTTCTTGAGCGAAGCCTCCATTGTAAGGTAAGCCTCCATTATAGTAGTTGTACATGTAGGAGCAGAGAAAATATATGTAGCAGCAGTGGAAGCGCTCAGGAAAAAGGAAAGACGGGGGTCAAAACCGGATCAAACTCAATTTGGCACAAAAAGTGTTGCATTTCTCAGTTTGTCACCCCCTAGAAGGTTAATGTACTTTTTTTGAATCTCACCCGGTTTTGGACCAAACTCAGGCTACTGGCGCCGTGTTGGAAAACTCTAATATTTGAGAACTTGACCTGGGTAAGGGGGGTTTAACCTGAGTTTTTTTTTCCCTTCTCTGATTCTCGCCCATCCGATTCTCACAGAACTAGTGATCAGGTTTTCAGTCAAAGTATCATTCAAAGTGATACCCTGAAAAGTTCAAATAAGGATACTCAAAGGATACCCTGAAAAGTTCAAATAAGGATACTCAAAGGATACCCTGAAAAGTTCAAATAAGGATACTCAAAGGATATACCCTGATAATATTTGGGAGAATTTTTGATACCCAGTGAACACTGGTTTTTATCATGGTACCAATGTAGGTGGTTCACCCAATGCCTCACCCCAGATGGTGGAGGTATGAGGCTATGTGCTGCTTCACCCAATGCCTCACCCCAGATGGTGGAGGTATGAGGCTATGTGCTGCTTCACCATTTTTCAAAGGCATTGTTGGAATCATGTCTTTGTTTTTAATACTAGGTGAAGCCGTAGTAGTGCCAGTGGCATTTTCATAATGAGGTGGAACGCTGCTCTCACCTTGCAGTGGGTCCTCATAATGCCCTATAATCCTTGGGATACAATAATATTTGTGCTGGCATGAGATTCTCTGTGTTCCAGCTGGTTATAGAGAAAACACTTGATCATCAACTTGGTTATATTAAGGTTATTAGTAACTTACTTAGCGATTATTATTTATAAAAACCTTGAGTAAAGACCCCACCCACCTAATAAGTAGCATCCAAAGACACAGCAAGACCCTTATGGGCTGGGTTTCGTATTTTCAAATTTACTAATCTACTTATATTATCAGAATTTCATGTAGGTAAGTTATAAATCCTAACACCCTAAACTTGTTTATGACACTTTTGATATTTGACAAGTCCATAATTAACCTATGTCATATCCGGAAGGGGGAGTAGGACTAAACCGAGTAGGAGAACTCAGAAAAAGCAAGACTAAGTGTTGGAACACATTAAGTTGTGCCCCCCGCCCCAGCAAAAAAAAAAAACCCTAAAAATAGGCTGGTGGGGTGTTGTGTGGGAGGAGGGCAGAAGGGTGAAGGGGAAATCATAATGTGGAGTTGAATTTCTGCCTACATTTATTGTTTTTCTATTGGTTTTCTAAGTTGTGAAATGCCCATTGATAAAAAAATTGCACACTCTTATCATGCTGACTGGAGAGACTGGGCAAATGGACATAGGTGACCCACTTGTGGGTTTCTTTATACCCATAGGGTAAAAGCGTTCCCCTATCCCCATCAATAAGTTGTTTGTATTCCCAAAATAAAGGGGGCCTAGGATGAGGCTGTAGATCAGCCCATGCCTCTATTTTGGGAATACACCCCCACCCTTAAGCTTTACCCAAATCAAAGCATAATGCAAACCTTACCATAACCCTAAACATACATAGATTATGATGTAGTTGGAGTAGCAGGCCTACTATTTTGGAGCAGGAAGGACTCTATGAAGCTTATTAGGTAGGTGTAAGGTCCTTCCCGCTCCTGAATAGTGGAGGTAACATGCCCCTATTTTCTAAGAGGGATATTCTTGGATATAAGGTGCCTTCCAAATACACTAGGAAATTTCTTCAAATGCTTTATGTTTCCAGTTAATAGACAATTAAATACATTGCAACACGGTGGCTCCATGAAGCTGCGATCTTATGTCAGATACTCATCTTAGGTTTTAGAATTTTAGAAGCAAGGGTCCACAACCATATTGCCTTCATCTAGTTTCAAGTGTCAACCATAGTGGATAAGGAAACTGTCAAGTGTGAAGTGTGAACAGCCATCGATAAGTTGGATTTTTATGATGGAAATTTATGGTAAAGCACTTGAAGAAATTCCCCAGGGCAGAATTATACACATTATTCTTGCCTCCTAAAATAGCGGAGGCAGCCTAGGTCTCAGAAGGTGTAATAGGCCTCTTTAGTTGGAAAGTGCCTCTCACTCGTGCTCTTCCCCCATCTACATATGTTTAGGCTTATGATAAAATTTGGCTCATGCTTTACAATGGGGAAGGCTCATGCATGGGTGACATTCGCCTTTAAACATCCACCTGATAGATCATGACTTGTGCAAATGGCAAAGACTCACATTTTGTTGGCCTTGCCTACCAAGGCAAGGATATTGTGTTTAGATTCATTATAGAGTATAATAGCTTAATGGATTTTGGCCCCTAGGTAATAGGTATATTTTTATATGAGGATTTTTGAAAGATGATATTTTGGCTTTTGTGGAAACTTGAGATTAATTATAAAGTTAGAATATATTGAAGGATTTTGTTTTCTTTTAGAGGATTTTTGGAAGATTGTATTTTTGTATGGTGAAATATTTGAGTTTCCATAATTCTTCTTTTGCCTTAGGATACTTTTTAATGTAAATGGCAAGGCCACAGTGTGACACACCCCTTGTTGATATCCCTTTAAACTTTGTAAACTTACTTTCTCAAATCTACAATTTCAACTTTGCAGCAGAAATCCATTGGATTGCCAAAAAGTATTTCACATATATTAATTGATAACGCTGCACCTAGTGACAAAAAATATTTGCATGATTTTTTTGAAATCAGATAAATAATGACTTTAATAAGAGTGGACAAAGGATGAAATTTAAAAAATAGTTTCAATGTTCATCAAAGTGAACCAAAGAAGTAGCAAAACCATAATTTTTATCCTACCCTTACCAAAGCTTGGCTGGTATGCACATTTTATAAGTATTGCCCACTGCAAGGACCGGGCACAAAATACAACACAATACAAGTACCAATACTGGTCAAAACCAGTGTTGGGTGGTTATTGTATTTTTAATAAAAATAACTGGCAGGTAGGCTTTTTAAAAAATATTGTGGCACCACAGGCTATCAATATCAATATGAAAAATTGGTTGTTAGGTATGTTATTAAAAGGGTATTAACCATCAGTTATGCATAATGATAGGTTATCAAATAATTGGTTGATAACCACCTGATCCCTTGTAAGTTATTAGTTGGTTATAAGGTTTTTCAAAAATTAAAATGTTTCTATGTTTAAAGAGTGATAACCTATCCAACAGTGTTTTTTTTGGGGGTGAAAATTTGCCAAGGTGACACAGTTTTCTGAAAACTGAAAATATTTTGTTGAAGTCCCCCTTTTTTTTTAAATCGCCTAAAAGGGAGAAAAACCTTTTTTTTGGGGTAGGGTGTTGCAATATTTATGTCTACCGGCTACAATTTTAAGAGTTCCTTGAAAGAATACGTCAATCAAGGCAAAATCTGAGTAGGTATGCTTGCCACCCTGGCTCCATCAGGAAATTGAAAAAAAAAAACACCATTACTTGGATGATAATTGAGTCATGTAGGTAGTAGTGTTTTTTTTTCATCTTTTTGATATCATAATTTAACCAAAAAATAGCAAAATCAGTCGAATTTACGAGAGAAAAACAAAAAATTCCAAAACATTTCCAGGTTGAGGGTTACTTTGGGAACGCCAAGGCCATCCTTCCAATGACCTTAATATCATCCTAGTACACTTTTGGATGCCTCTTTTTCTGGGGGTACTTATTATGTTTCACATTAATTAGTTGGGGGTGCCTCACAAGTCCAACTTCCTTTTTTGCAATGAGCTAGTTTGATTGGTCCATTGCAAAAAAAAGTTGAATCTCTGGCGGCTCGCCAAAGTAGAAGATTTTGTGAAAAGTTGCAGTAGCCCTTCCCTTTGACCCAGCTATATAGGTGAGAAGGGGAGGATTTTGGGCAAAACATATGGGATTAAAGCGAGGTGCTGTTGGGAACACATTGCGAACTTGGAACGAACATGTTGGGAACAACGGAAAAATGAAAAAATCTAGTTAAAAGAGTCTGGGCCAGAAATGATCACCTGGTGGGTCGAAACTAGAAGCTGGCCAGCTGCAAAGTCAGTCAAGAAGCTTGGATCCACCCTAGCTGTACTGCTTATCACCAGTGGTAATTGAAGCAGCTTCCACACCTTGTAGATCTTCAAGGTGACGATCACTATAAAGAAGCCAAGAGACGAAGCGCCAAGGATCATCAAATCTGCAGGAGTCGAACAATAATCGCATCGTCTTGAGACCAATTCAACTTCTAGGTTTTTTTTGGCAAGCAAGCTCATGCTTTTGTGCCGGATCAATTCTAGCTGCTAGGTTGTTTGTGAAACTCTAGCTTGGCCTGAGGAGTCAAAGATCGATCTTTTGTGCACCAGAAGTCTTCCTGTGAAGAAGTTGTGATAGATAGTACTGGAATCACCTACATTGGCCATATTTTACTAGATCTTGATCATAAGGCCGATTAGCTTAGACAGATTATTGTTAGATCTGTAGTTTTTTGCGCCGGATCCGTCAGCTAGCTGTGATATTCTTGCTGCTACTAGATCATCAAGTTTTTATTGTTGAACAGCAGTTGTTGTTGAGCTGTTGGGTTTTTTGTTTTTTGTTTCCTAGAGTTTCTCAGATTCGTAGGGTGTTGTGGGATCAAATTATCAAATCATGGGTAGTGAAGGAGGAGAACAAGCTGTTCAGCCTACTCTTGCACAGAGATGGCGGGAGATTAGTGGGGAGAAAAACTGGGATGGGCTTCTACACCCGACTCTGGACGAGACTCTGCGAAGTGAGATCATCAGGTACGGGGAGTTCGCGCAAGCGACGTACGATGGGTTCGATAAGGACTCCTTCTCCAAGTATTGTGGTAGCTGCAGGTACAATAAGAATAAGCTGCTGGAGTCAGTGGGGCTTTACAACCGAGGCTATGACGTGACGAGGTACATCTATGCCACGGAGAACATGGAGCTTCCACGCTTTCTCAAGCATTCGAATCAACCGGACGACGAGGTGTGGAGCAAAGATTCCAACTGGATAGGGTACGTTGCAGTTTGCACCGATGAGAAAGAGCTTCAGCGCATAGGCCGGCGTGATATCGTGGTTTCGTGGCGTGGGACCATTACGGGTCTGGAGTGGGTGGCGGATCTGAAAGATATTCTCACTCCTGTGACAACTTATAAGGCAAGCGGCACGATCCACGCAGCAGCCGACATCAAAGTGGAGGCCGGATTTCTTAGTGTCTACACCTCCGCCAAGTCCGATTCGCGCTACAACCAGACCAGCGCGGGGGAGCAGGCGAAGAAGGAAGTTCTGCGCTTGGTGGATCTATACAAGAATGACACTCTGAGCATCACTATCACAGGCCACAGCCTTGGGGCTGCCTTGGCGGTGCTCAACGCTTACGACATAGCAGAAGAGATGGCTTATCACAAGGGAATAGCTGCAACGCCAGCACTAGCACCAGCAGCACCTCAGACTACCACTACTACTAGTAGTAATATTGTCATACCCATCACCGTTTTCTCGTTCGCCGGTCCTCGAGTCGGGAATGACGCCTTCAAGAAACGCTTCGACACGTTGGGTATCAAAACCTTGCGTATGGTGAACGTGAATGACCTTGTCCCGCGAGTTCCCGGCTACTTCACCAACGAGACAGAGCCCCTGATATTCTCCGAAGCTCTGGAATACTTGCCCTGGACTTACTCCCACGTCGGGCTAGAGCTGAAGCTCAACAGCAAGGACTCACACCACCTGGACCACGCGAAGGCCAATGCAGGCAACTGGCACAACTTGGAGCAGTATCTGCACCTTGTGGATGGCTATGGCAGATACACTCAGCCCCCATGCCGTGACCTGGCCTTGATTAACAAGGGCTCCGACTTCCTCAAAGACCAGCGCTTCGTACCTACCTTCTGGTGGCAGGTCCAGAACAAGGGCCTTGTCAAGGATGACAACGGTCTATATGTACAGATTCCCAGAGAGCCCGAGGACATCCCCATTCCCCCTCCTCGATCCAACCACCTTGACTCTAAACCTAGTACTTAGTGCACCAGGCTTGGTTGGGCATGCACCATAGATTCCCGGGATGAATACCAGATCTGAAGCAGCTCTAGTATTAATTAATTAATTAATATTTTCCTTTTGGAATCACAAATTTCTGAAACCAACTACTCGTCCTCCCCATGACCACGAATTCCAGATCCACTGCAAACTGCTGGTAGCATGGACTAGCCTGCAATAATCTAGATCGCTGATCCACCAACAATCCAACTCTTTCTCTGTGTTGATTGATAGTCAAGTGTCGAAGCTGGAATTTGGTTGGTTGGTCGATCAGTGATTACCAAGTAATGAATACGCGGCTAGAGTAAAATGTATGATTAATCTTTGCTCATCAGGCTTAAATTTCATATGTGCAAAATGTAATCAGCCTACTTGGGTTAGTTTTTAAATCAACAGTTTTTACTAGGTCTATTGAGATCAGGTGTTTTGCTGCTTCCATGCAGGGCGGATGCAGACTCAGGTTCAATCTGATTGATCCTTCTCAGGTGATAAAAATAAACTATAATTGTGCAGTTTTGTGCAGGGGCTTTTCTATTCTTATGATTTTTTTTCAATTCTTTAGTTTCGAAATTTTGGCGTCATTATACTTTTAAAACGAAAATTTCTAAAAAAATATTTGTGGCCACTGTGAAAATTTGCCCCAAAATAAGAAGCACTGGTCATTTGGTCTTATAGGCTCTGCAGTCTGATTCAATGTAAATTGATCTGGTGGAATAATTTTGCAATGGGTTTTTCACTGCCAGCACACAAGTCTCATATTGGGTACGATGTTGCTTCTTCTGTATTATGAATTTGTTGTTGAAGTGTAATTATAATTTGTGTTGGGTCGGTATACCAGACTGAAACCCTGGTACATAAACTTGTACTCGCCACGTGACCAAAGAACTGACCAGGCCGGTATCACCTAATTCAATACTGGCCTCATACCAGTATCTGCGTGGTAGCGCTTAGAGGTAATACAAGTTTAATACCAAGGCTATATCGGTCTCAAGACCAATATGTACCTGCCTATGGAATACAAAAAGAGCTGTACTGGACTAGGACTCTAGGATTAGGCCAAAGTCATCGACCCTACGCCAAGATGTCAAAAAAATATTTGATCTTAAATCAAGATGCCATAAATGATTTTAATCCTAAGCCAAAATATTTTTAAAAATTCTAACCCTAAACCAATATGCTTAAAAATATTCTAACAATAACCCAAAATGCCCAAGCGAAAGTGTGATTTGGCTTGGGGTTAAACTTCAAGGTCTAGGGTCTAACACTAGGCCAAAACACATTGATTTCTATCTCATTTTTGAAAATTTATGGACTAGGGTTATTTTATATTGGTCATGAGGACATTGGGTTAACCATGTTTGCAATACATTTGTTTTAAGATGTTCATAGGACTTTGGACCTATGGCCTAAGGTTCTTTGCTTAGGGTGCTCATAACATTTTTGGTTTATAGTGCTTATGGGACTTTTGGCTTAACATTTATACAAGACATTTGGCTTAAGGCACTTATGGGAATTTTGGCTTAAGTCTTTACAAAAGAAATTTGGTTTCAAGTTCTTGCAGCCAAGGAATGGCTGAAGGTGTTATTGTGGATTTTTTGTGAATGGTCGAGGAGATTTTAGCTTTAGGCCTAGGAAATTTGGTTTAAGACCTAGGATTTGTGGCTTAGGGCTTAGGACATGAAGCTTTAAGGTTTGAGAGATTTGGCTTAAGGCCTAGGACTTGTGGCTTAATGCTTAAGACATTTGACTTATGGCTTAAAGCTTGGAACTTGTGACTTAGGGCTTAAGACATTTGGCTTGATATCCTCTCGTCCTAGGCCCTCAAACCTTATGGTCCTAGGCTTTTAAAGGCATTTTATTTTAAAACACCAAATCTTAGGGTGTGCAATTTGTGTCCCAAGGATCAGGCTTTTGTCCTTGCTTTTGCACCCATTTACATTTTGGCATTGTTCCATTGTCACACCATTCCATTATTGTGCCTCCCTAAACACCTATGTTGTATGCACATAGAAAACCATGCACTTGGTGAAGCTTCAACATTCAAGCTTACCTCACTACCTTGAGCTAACCTCGATTTTTATACGAGTGAGACTAGTACCTGTTGCAAACTTCCCACGTGATCCAAGACTTTATCATTCGAGAGATGGTACCTTATCATTCGAGATTACCATCTCTCATTTTCTGACCTAATCACAAACTTCATCTAGTTCAAGGACTTAGTGCACCCAGGCCAACACCTCAAGCCCCCTTCCTCAAACCCTCACTATTGACACCTATTTGGCTTGTGAGTATGTCAAACTGGGAACTGAATCCAGCCCAACAGTTAGACTCGTAACCCAAGCTGTCACAGGGGCTGCCCTGCGGTGGTCTAGACTTGAGCCCCAAGTAGGCAAGCCGCCCCCCCCCCCCCCCCCCCCCCCCCCCCCCTCCCCCCCCCCCCCCACCCCCCCAAATCTCCACCCCAACCCACCCCCAACACAAAACAAACAACACAACAAAATCAAAAAAAAACAAAAAAACAACA
>Ga0116231_10004766_pt1 | contig 27247 bp, 20 predicted proteins | sample S1TSphgellanicum_2_FD_89695 | JGI IMG/M metagenome (GOLD analysis project Ga0116231, IMG submission 89695) | Host-associated microbial communities from peat moss isolated from Minnesota, USA - S1T2_Fd - Sphagnum magellanicum MG | ecosystem: Host-associated > Plants > Peat moss > Unclassified... | reverse complement strand
GGTCCATCCCACCCCATGTGTAACTTCCCAACTCACCACTTTTACCCCAACACGATACTTACCCCTGAAAAACATCATTCCACCCATCCGATTCCCGATCCAATGCTCCTAACTCACTTTATCACATCTTTATTCCTCTCCCCCCCCAGGGTAACTTAAAGTAAGTTAAAGTAAGATAAAGACAGACGGATTGACAGACTAATAGACGGTGGTGACGACGTGATCAATGGCGGGCGTGTGTCTCTCCGCCACCACGACCCACAGCTCCAAAATTATACAGAGGCCGGTTCTGCCATAGAAAATGCAGAGGCCCGTTTTGCCATAGAATGCTTTTGCAGCAGAATTGTCGTGTCACAGACAGACAAGCGAATTTATATATAAGATATGATCACAATTTTTTTCCAGTAGCCTAAAAGCACATTCTTAAATTGGAGTAACTCAGGGAGAATTAAACCCCAGTTTTCAAATGAAGTAGGCCCATTGCAATGCAAGTTGCCTGCCCCACCAACACCCCAAACCCCACCCCAATTTGAGATACAGATCGTTGATAACTGGGGAGTTATGCATGTTGATAACTGGGGCTCACAAGTACAAGGGGCCAACACTGGTCTCGACTGGGTAACCAATCAATACTTCTGTGACATTGCTATTCCATCAACTTCAGAGTGGCCCCTTCATTAAGTAACAAGGGATCTATTTCGTTTCAACTCTAGTCTCTGTGTGAGTAAAACCAGTAGCAAGCAACAGGTGACCACAAAAAACCAGGGATTTGAACCGAAACATGGCAGATGAACACTTATTATGTCACTGGGTGGAAGTCAGTCATGCCAAGAGTTCGCCAGAACCATTAGAGAGCTCGTCCAGAAGCATTAGAGAGAACAACAGTACATATGTTGTTAAGACTAGTATCCTGCATAAAGTTCTCCATGAATGACAATTCTTCAATTACTGGTAAGGTCTAGAGTGTAATGAGGACTGTAACTCCGACCTCTTTGGTGTCATTTAGAGGAACAGAACTTTGTCTTAGAGCCTGTGAGCACTCAAGATTATGTAACATGCGTGGAAGAGAAACCAGACTCTGCACATGGGTTCCTGAAATTTCGTCTCTATCCTCACTACAAGAGATTGGAATAAGTCAACCAAAACTGGTATTCGTTTGTACTGTCTGTCTCATCAGATGCCTAAAACTTTTACTTCTCACTACCTACATTTGTGTGTTGAGCTGAGAGTACATTTTAGGGATTTTGACAAGTCGTCTTAGGGGTGACCTGCTGCCAAAATCACATGCCGGCACACCTATCTCAAGGCCTAAACACACAAAACAGTGTTAATTAATTTATTAATACACAGTGAGTTTAGTAAAAGAGGAGGCCAGTTTTGGAATTGCCTGAAGAAACCTGTTTTCAGCAAGCAGGATCTTCTGCCATGGACGGTAGCAGCCAGCCTGTCACTATTTCTAAAAAGTTAAAAATTCCCATCTCTGCTTTACGGAGGAAAAGGACCTGAGTACACGGCCTGTAGTGATTTTCGACTTATTCCCTCGGCCTCGGGCACAGATGATGTCAAATCTCAGAAGGGCCTCAGGCCTTCTCCCATACAAAATACTCTCTCAAAATCTTAGTGTAGTGGTAGCCAGACGCAAATCCAGGTCAAAATCCCTTTCTTTTAATCTATTTTTCGAAATGGTAAATAAAGGGAGCTGGTGATTCCCCAAGCAGATAATTTTCCTCCTGATTTGAGGAGTACTTTATGTAAACAGGTGATGTACCTTCTCTTTTTTTAGGCTTGTTTGTCATGTTTTGTTTGACTTGCTTGTTGTGGAACTTCTTGTTATTAAAAGTGGTTTGGATCACATGTACCTGTTGTTTTGTCCACAGGGGAGGGACTTCTGAGGGACATATTGCATTTAGAAATAGACCTGACTCCTGCATTCACCCAACCATTTAAAACAATATCTTGGGGAAACTCTTGGGCAATCTTAAGGGATTTGGCTGGAATTTGGAACATCCCGTGTTCAAGATACTCTGAGTGCACCTTCCAGCACCCTAACTCCCATCTAACCGTACAAGCTGTTATTGCCTTTGAAGAACAACCTCTTTCCCTAACCCCTAAAGGTCAGACAGTCCCAATATGGGCTGTATTTCAGTGCGCTGTCCTGACGTTTAGGGGTTAACGTTGTGTAACCAAAAAGAAAAGAGAAGATGAAAAGAACAAACACAATGGCATATAAAAGCATCTAACAGAGACTGATTCTCTGGAATCCTACAACTAATCCCATTATTTAATTTGTGAATGCCACAAGCAAGGAGATCTACTACTGATGTTTACTGATTTTGACAAAACCCACTTCTGCCCACACAGCCTTGGAATTCTGGTACATCTTTGTGTATTTTCATTACACATTTCCTTATTGACAATGTATTACTGGCTGCCCAGCAACAATTCATACCACTAAAAAAATTAGAATCTATTTGAGGTATGGCTTTTGAGGTCAGAACTCTTAAGGTTCATTCAATCCATGTGAGCTGCTAAACACTTTCCCACTTAATGTAACAATGCAACATAACATCAAATCTCTCATCTAAAACTTACAGCTTGCAAACTCTTGGTTTCAAATATTCTAAACGTGATTTAGCACAACAAACGCCAAGTTCACTTAGAACCACTCAAGAAGAAGATTTGATGCAGGAATATACTACGGATTTTCTCTTCAAACTTTCCCCACTCTTGACCTTGTTCTTCTCATTTTGCACAATCTGACGATAGCCCTTTTGAGGTTTCTGGAAACCACTCTAGCAACTCTTCTACAGCATAGATTCAAGGTGCTGCTACATAAAGTTTCCCCTTCCTAAATGCATCTTGACTCCTATATGCCACTCAGTTCTACAACTCGGACCTCTTCCTTCTTCATCATACCTCAAGCATCAACCCTCATAGCTATCCTTACCTCTAACTACCTTCTCTGCTAAGTCATTGGTGCAGTGGAATTCTTCAATGACCAACCCAGTAGTCTAAACAAGAAAAAGTACCAGAAAAAACCTGCTCCTTGCTTCATCCATTTGCCCGCTTATCTTACCTTCCACCGTCAATTACACAAACCTTTCTTCTATGTAGTCGCTCCCTTCACCATCCATTGCTCGGCGCAATTCCTATTTTTCATAACACACAAACAAACAGAATTGCCTACCCATGCATTCCTTGCAGCAGTGATGGACATATTCCTGCCGCAAGCATGCAAAAAGGTGACGGCTAATGAAAATAATAAAACAAAAATGAAACCCTAAAAATTTGTTGTGTTCACACTATTAAGGTGACCTGCTATTTGGTCACAGTTGGATTGAACAAAAACATTATTAGTGTATGGAGGTTTGGAATGAGGGGCTATTTTTTTCCTAAGAAAAGAGTTTAGTCCCCCAAACCTTGGGACTACAACGCTATTTACACCTATCCCTTGTGCGCTTTCCCCCATTGTGTGCAGAGATACTGAGTTAGGGTGAGGCTCGACATTTCATTTCCTACAACCACACAAGCACCAACAACTATCAAAGGTTAATTACTCCTTTGACTGCCACCTCCATTACACTGATTGTGCCACTTCATGTGACCTAAAGTTTTGCAGGGTTCTCACGTAAACTTAGTATTCTCACTGCCAATTTTTTCTTCCTGACAAAAAGAGGATGTTTATTGGCTCTAGCGATAGGGAAGATTCAAGAGACTAGGCCACAAAATTTGGGCTCCAACTTGACCCAATCTGTGAATGGCATTTGGACTATTATGTGTGCATATGATGCATAGGCATGTTCCATAGAAGTGCATGCATCTAGATGAAAAGTTCTAAATCCAAGTAATGGGAGCTATTGGATCAGCAATACAAGATGAACTGTTTGTTTGGTAATAAGCACTAAACTGGGGCAACAAGTTGAACACATATCAATCTCCTAAATGTAACAATACACATGATAGATTGCCCCCCTAGTTTCAAGCATTTCATAGGTTATTGGACCATATCTCCAAATATCCAACTTCAACCAACACAGAAGACTAGAGCAAGGAGTGCGCCTATGAAGTTTAAGGTTGGGAAAGATGTGGAGTTGTTAGTTTTTCATCCTTTAAATGTGCTACATTTGGAGGAGATGGTTTCAAGTTCACCCAAGGTGAGTCTTTTCCATGTTATTTTTGACTTGAATGTAATTCTCATGGCTACTTGCTTCAAAACAATTCCAAATAGGGGCTTTTGACCCAACATTGAAAACTTCCCATTCCATTTTGTCCCTTTGTTTTGAGACCTGAATTAAAGGAATTCCTTGAATGGTCTATAATGTAGTTCACTTTATAAATATGGTTTGCAACCCAAAAACCAGTACAATATCAGTAATTATTTGGATTAAATTGAACAAAAACCCAAAATACTATTGATTTGTATAAGATACTAGGTCAAAGTCTTGCATGAAAAATGTTCATTCCTTGTTTATTAATCCAAACAAGCCTAATTTTCACAAAAACATTAATGTTTTCTTTTCTAAATACCATGACACTCATGTTGGCAATACATTACTTGTGGATGATATTCCTTACAAAAATATGTTTAATGAGCCATTTAGTGCCATTTCCTTACAATCATTCCACAATTCTAATAAGGATGACAATTATTTGTTATGGGTTATTTTCCTTTATTTAAAACCTTTTCATCATTCCAAATTTGGACAATCCCTTTGGTAGTTTTAAAAGTATTATCTGCAATGGTTTTTAATATTAAATGTTATTTGAAGGTTCTAGTAGTAGGTGTGATGGATCATATTATACAAATAAAAAAATGAAAATGGAAAAAAAGATGAAATCTCTTTTCAACTTTTATTATTACATGTTGTCATTTTTTTAAAACTTGCTTTTAAAATCTATATCATTGCAATTGTTGACTTTCATCATTTTGAAATGTTTGATTTATCATTCTCTTGACTAGGTGGCCATTAGGTGATGTTTTATTATGTTTTGAATCCACTAGCTGATTAAATCTAGTTGTTTAGTTAATGGATGTTCAAGACATATTGTAAATTATCTAACAACATTTTGGATTAGACCGTAATTTCTAATGAGATCACAGAATTATCTATAAGTTGTGTTATGCCACCATCTCTTAGTTTTGGTAGGTTGTTTTTTTATGTTCATTTGCATCAACTACACGTCCACCCAAGTGTTTTCATTCACATACTTTTACCACAAAAACTTGTTAATTTTCAACATGAATGGTGTTATGTGTTATTTTCCACAAAGTTTTACTTTACAAGGGAATCATCATGTGAAGAAAAACAATATTGACATCAACACAATGGAAGCAAGAGTTAAAATGCCACAACTATTTTTCAAGCATTCAAAAATATTCATATTGCAATTTGGTCTTATATGTTGTTGAAGGATGTCATGGAAATTCTTCTTATGTTGATACCACAAATATTTGTTCATTAATTCCTTTTCATTTGGCAACATGAACAATGTTCCATGATGTCAAGTCAACTCACCACAAATACATATTATTACCTTAAGGATTTGAAACATGTGTATTTTACTTGTTGATGATTGCTTTATGGGAAAGAAGGCCAAACATTGTTCATTGACAATGAGTTGAGCAAGGCCTTTCAAAATCCAAATGCAATGGTTTATTCATTGAATCCTTTAAAGGACATAAATTGCCAAAGGGTAAGGTCCAGTGACTAGTCCTTGCAACTTGTTTGTGGCCAATGTTGGTAAGATTACCACTGGCAAGTATCATTAACATCCATTATCAAATCATTATCAAATATTCTAAATTGTGTTTGAATTCATTTTCACCAAATTATTCTGGGTTCATGCAATATATGAATATTGATGATGGAGATGGTATAATTTTTCCACTTCATTTAGGTATGAACTATAAACCTTATCACTTTTAAGAAATTGATTTCATGTGCTTTTATGGTTCTTTCTTGAATTATGTATACTTATAGGATTCAATTATTAAGTTTTGTTTGTAATCAATTTGGCTTATTGCTTGCAAACTACACAAAGATGTTTACAACTTTGAAAAGTAAAAAATGATGTTGTCCAATTAAATTCTTATTTCAAAAGGGTGTTGATGTAGTTGCATATTTAACTAATGGACAATGATGAATATCTTTAAAATATGTTAGCAATTAGTGAAATCCTTAGAGTTTGCAAACTTGTTCACAATTTATTTTTTATACAAATGACACAAACACATGACAAAAATAAATGGGATGTGTATATGAATTTTTTTTTTGGATTTTTAACTTTTGGCCTATTATTGTTAATCCCTTTCAATGTTCCATATCAATTTTTTTATTTTTAAAATTCATTTTTGTATTGGTTATGTTAGGTGACCAATAGGTTCTAATTCAACTCATTGTCATTTCTTAAAAAGATTATGAACCACCTTGTGGCCACTAAATTTTAATTCGATTCATTTTCACTTATTTAAAAAAATGTGAACCACCAGGTGACCACCAAGGGGTGAAAACATAGTGTGGGGGGGCCAAGATTGTTGTCACATTGTATTTTTTTCACAAATACCATGTTTGAATTTTGACCATGTCATTATTGTGAGAGATTTTTAGAGTGTTTTTGCATATTATACTAAGTAAAAAATCATTTTTTATTTCCTATGACATGATATTCAAATATATTTGCACAAAATAAATGTACATCACAATGTATTAAAAAATGCAAATATATTCAAAAAATTATTGAATCGATTTTTAATCTTTATGAAATTTGTTATATTTATTAAAGATTATGATTCCATATGATTGGAATAAGTTTGAGTCATATGAAAATTTTAATAATTATCATATCACAAATGTAGATGTTTTAAGGCAATGACCATAAGTATGTGGTAAATTAAAATTTTGACACACAATCATTTTCAAATGGAAAATGATAAAAATGTGAAGTGGGCCATTTTTTTAATTCAATTTCAAACATTTTTGTTTGATTAATTCAGTCCTAAACCTAATGTAGTCTAAAACAAAAAATGAATATTATTATACTACATGTATACCATAAATATATCCATTATTTCTTGAATTTAATCTCTTTTTCTCAAATAAAATAATATGAAATAACATTCACTTTGTGAAAATCAAAATATAAACCTTAAACACTAAAAATGAAACTCAAAATTAAATGCAACACATTTTGGAGGTGTATACTTTACACACATGTCATGAAATTGCCCAAGTTGTCATTAAACCTTAATGTGCTTTCACCCCAAATTCTGATTCAACTCATTTTCAATACTTGTTTAAACGAGCTTTAAAATTTATGGTTACTTTTGGACATTTCTAAAGTTGAAAACTAATCAAATATATTTTACAATTTCTTTCAATTTTCACCAAGATTGGACCTCATCTTTTGTTCATTTGATTATGATTACATGTTCCATAGATTTTTATTTTGCTTAACTAAGTTCAAACAAAATAAAAATCTATGCAACCTAGAATTTCTAGGTTGTTCAAGTTCCAACTACTTGAAAATCCCAACAACCTGGAAATTCTAGGTTTTTATCCTAACAACCTAAAATTTCTAAATTGTTTATCCCATTCTTTTTGGGAACACAATTATGTAATTCCTTGGGATAACCATTTCCTTATGAACATGGTTGGATTGCAAGAAACATTGTCTCCTACGGAACATAACCATTTCTTTGAAAAGGTTACTTTTTTTTTAATGAAAAAAAACCATTTCCTTGGGAACATGATCACATTTCCTTAAGGATCATAATGATGGTTTTCAAATAAAACAAACATTTCTTTGAAAACATGGTTGCATTTCCTTTAGGAGGTTCCATTTTCTTAAGGAACACAAGGTCATGTTCCTTAGAAACACAACCATTTTTTCAAGGAATAATTCAACGCATTTGTTTTAACGAAAATCATTTCCTTAAGGAGCACAATTAAATTCTATGAAAACGTAAGCATTTCTTGGGTGTCATGCATGTATGCATGGCCTCATACATGACAATCGGTTACAGGCATGCCAATCATGCCTTTAGTGTTAATGTATGCTCTTAGGGTTAATGTACGTTTTTAGGTTATTATACGTTATTAGGTATTTTAGGGTTATGGCTTGTTTAAGGTTTCAGCTTCATTGACAATTATATAAAAGGCCAAGCTCTTCCCTTCTCTTGTGATTTTTTCAAGAATTCCTTTGTTAGGAAAAATTTCCTCCATAGTTAGACTAGATTTCTAGATGCTCACTGCGACTGTTGCATGGCCACCGTTTACATACACTATGTTATCTTTCCTTCTTTTCAATTTAATTCTAAAAAAATTGTTCTTTATCACTTAATGTTGAAAGTGAAAAAAAATTCCTAGCTTTGAGTTTTTTGGGTTTCTTTTGCTTGTTGGTTTCTTGTGTTTTTGAATTGCTACTATTTCTTCTTCTTTTTCTACTCTTGTACTACAGCTACAATAGGAATAACAATAACCATAATTAACATCAACGCAAGTGAGGGAGAAGGGACATTGAAAACAAGCTACAAGCTCTAAAGTTGTAAATTCTAGAGCTTCGAAGGGAGGAAGGAGTGAGCAGCTCCAAAGCTTGTTTTATCGCTAGCTTTAGGTCTTGGGAACATGCACACACACACACATAAGGTTTGATTGCAATACAAGATCTGCACCAGGTGATGCAACCCCACATACACTTACTTTCCTTGTACATGGGTTTTGAGGTTAGCATCTGGGTTGTGCACTCTTATGTGTTTTTGAACTTGCAGTCATGTAGTGAGTAGCTCGTGTAATAGCTTTGGAAAAAGAAGAAAATTTAAATAAAAAACACGTAATAGAAGAAAAATAAAATTATCTCCTCTTCTGCACACCATTACTACAAAGTTCGCAGATGCAGATCGCTCTTTAGCGTTGTTGCTAATGAAGTCATCGGTCGTCGTCATCATAGTCATCGGCCCTCACCATTGCAAACGTCATTGTCACCATTGCAGTCACCGGTTGTCGCTATCGCAGTCGTTGTCCGTCCACTCGTTCCATCTAACGTTTGTCATTATTTCATCCGATGTCCATTGTCATTCCATCCGAGGTCTCTCGCCTTTTCATCTAACATCCTTCACAATTCTATCAACCGACATCTGTCTATTGCTGTTCATCCCCGTCGACGCACCATATTTTTCAAACTGTATGTTGTGTTAAAACTTTGTAGTTAGTGCTTTATATTACTACAGAATTTTGGGGCATGGGACAACACCATGTCCTCGGATGATGAGAACATTACTGTTTAACTAGAACCAAGGTATCAGCTATGAAGTAACACACAATCATTTGAGCCGATTTCTTTAATCTCCCAATCTTCACAATGGTACCATCAAACATCTATAGCACCACCATCATTTAGTACAACTCCTACCAGGAAATCAAGTTCAGGTTACATTACATCAACGGTTCATCAGAGTCCATTTGGAGAGGTTAATTAGTGGGGTACGCCTGTTGCCACACCAACTTTCACACCATCACCATATATTCCATTGCAAGCCATTACCTCTACACTCATATACACCATGGAGGTCAAAAGTTCCTCTGGGAGAATTGAAAAGTTCAACGAAAGGCCAGGTACCATTTTTTTGAAGGAATTCAAGGCAACTTTCTCAACTGTGGTTTGTGAATTAGAACTCAAGTATGGCATTAATTACACCGAAGCATTCGCATTCAAAAACTGACATGTTATGTGCACTATGAGGCATTGGATGTCCAAAGTAACATTCTCCGAGGATTTTGAGCATCACCCAAATCCCCAATTCAGCTTATGCCACAATCATCGCCGTCGCGTCTCAAGTTACAATGCAAACTACCATTGCACGTCATGGGACTATGCCCAATAATTTAAATTCGATACCTATTTCAGTAAACCTTTTTCCTCAACAATTCATTACTACTACCACAAACATTCTTCCCACCATTGATGCACCAGCTTTTGCTGATTTAATGGGGGAATTCTTTCGAATTCTTGAGCTAGAATTTCCGGTTAAGAGTTTTAAGAAAATTCTTCAGCTCACCACCTTCTTTTGGCAAAAGGATGAAACCCTCAAGATGTTCTACAGGAGGCTTCTCAAGCTCAAAAAGGATACTAACAACATCACAAACTTGGAAGGTGCCCATCGATATCTTTGTTTGTTGGAAAGTACTCCGACACTCCATGTGTAGGTTTTGCAACGGGTTTTTACAAAATTTGGAAACTTATACACTTTACAAAATGTGTACACCATTTTTTTAAAGTTGGAATTTGTTCATGCACACTATGAGGCCAGTACTATCAGGCCTCCATCACGTTCAAGGCCTCAACTTCCACTAGCTGCGCCAACCAAATCATCACATTCTTCTTCAAGGACTAAAGTGGTGCATTTGGTTGCACCCATCCTACCTTCTTCCAACTACTATGGCAATCCTGCCCACAAAGCTAATGAATGTAACATTCCTTCCAAGGATCTCTTTTGTGATTATTGTGAGAAAGAGGGACATCAAGAAGCTCTTTGTTTTGCCAAGTTCCTGAAATGGAAGTAACTCCGATTACCACAACAAAATTTGCCAGCATCTTCCGTTGCCCTTCAACCAAAACCTAAGGCACTTAGGCTTTCCTCACCAAGCGTAATTTTAGTAAGAATGCTAAGAAGAAGGAACATAATGCTAATAAGAGGGAGGCGCTTCAAGCCTGTGTCGCTCAAGTTCAAACTCTATAAAATGAACTCGAATCATTGAAGGCCCAACTTGCTAATCTAAAAAAACAAGTATTCCCAACTAGCTAGTCATGCCTAACCTATACAGGGTTCAAGATCATGAAAAGGACCTCCTAGGTTGTTTTATGGCCTCTCACACGATGCCATGGTTAGGGAGTATGTTTTTCCAATGCACACAATTATAATCTCACACCAGAATTTGCCACTTCTTTTTACCCTTCCTACTTTGCGACACAAGAGGCTAGTGTGGCGCCCAAAGTTTCTGTCATTTGATAGGTAATTCAGACTGATGGATTCACATCTAGTTCAAGTCCTATTACCAGGGCTAGAGGAGCTCGAATAATCATGCCACAATATTTTCATCCTCTCAACATGGAAAAAGAACGCACCTTCTTGGCGAGGGGGGAGGAAACAACTACACCACAAGCTACTAGGACATCAAATTCTCATGTCCCAAGAGTACATGTACATCAGGAAAACACATAATTTTCCACTGATCAGCTTATAGAGTGCCAACTTCAAATGCGTGAAGTGGCGCAAAAGCTTGTGAGTACACCATTGTTTAGTTTTCAAGATTTGAAGCTAAACACCAAGGACATAATTGCAGTACTAAAGGATACCTTGAACACTACATCAGGTCCTCTACCAATCCTTGATCCACATGTTACAAGGGTTCCATCTAACACCTTGGAGAGACACTCGATTAGCTCATGTGTTGTAAATGGCGTTCGTAATCTGATCAATAGTTCTAGCATGGCTAAACTAATGGGCTCTCCTACCTTTGATTCTACATTCACATATCAGAAGGGAGCTAAGAACACCTCACTTGTGGATTTGCTACTCAACAAAGGGGTTGTGGATAGCCATTCTTTCCACAAAGTCTCTCACTCATTTCCGAAGGTGGTGCCTAGTGAAAGAACTTCCATCGCCATCGAAGTTGCCATTGTTGACAATACTAAATCAACAATCCAGGTGGGAGGACATACACCCAAAGTGGTACTTCTTAATATAAGTGCCTAACTAATGATTCTAGGAGTTCAATTTGCGAAGAAGATGGGCATGTTTGATTCCAAACTACAGAAATCTATGTGGCAAATTCGCATCACTAGTGGAGTGTAAAAGAGGTACCTAGGGAGAGTTCGAATTTGATTGCATTTAATTTCAATGAAGGTACAGATCAAGAGCTTTACCTACAGGTCAGATGTTTAGTCACCAATGCCACCAGTTACGATATGCTCATAGGCAAGAGGCCTTGTTTCCACTAAGTTTCACAATTGACAACTAATTCGAGCATGCGTACTACTGAGTGGATTGGGAGACTAATGGACACCACTTGGGATACATACCCTTTGATTTACATGGGAACCATAATCTTATGGTTCACCATTTTATGCTCAAGGAAGCACACACTATTTCTTACATCTAACAAGTTAGTCACGAGTGGATAAAAGGAAATGAAGAAGAAACAACTTACGCCCAAGCTACTAAAAGTTTGAGGGTGGTTACTATTGACATTCAACACGGACCAGAGGTTTTATAGAGGTTCAAAGCAGCCCACGAACCCTTGGTCAAAGCTTTGTCTTTTTGAAAACATGGAGAGCCATGGCGAACTAATTAAGCCAGTATTTCATCAACTAATCACTTGGACACCGCTTAAAGAGGGGATTACATTACTAAAATTCCTTGGTGGTATTGGTACAAGTCTCGAAGCCCTACTATAGTTAGGGATGGTAATTCGAAAGTATTTCTACGAAAACATTGATCCTATTATAAAGAAACTGGCGGCATCGAGAATGATGGAACTCACAACCAAATTTCCACAATAGTTTGCAACCACCACATGGAAGGCCAATTTCACTTTCTTGCCCTCTGACTTACAACTAATTCAGAGGAAGCATATGGAATTATTTGGCCCCGTGGACCCCATCATTTTAAGTTAGGAGTGTCAAGGATTTTCAATGGCTTGATTTGGACCAAGCTTGAATGACACAAGATCCGGTCTCTTCACGGACATGGTATGATTGATCACTTGGGCTCAATCCATTTCTCCTACGCTTGGGTATGTAATTGAGAACACCCCTTCTTAGTTTCACCAAAAGGAAAAAGTCTAGGAGCACTACACACTAATCAAACATTACCTTAGAAAGTCATTCCTACTCGATGCAGCACAATGCGGTTCTTATGCGCACCAGCTACGCAACTGGTGGACCAACCTTGCACCACTATCAGTTCTGTAATTGGCTCTGAAATACACCATCAGAAACCCCAACTGGCAGGTTTCTCACATATTGGATGATTTGAATTTTTGCCAACCAATTACAAGGCAAGAGAAACCTTCTTGGTTTCCTGCAAACACAATAGGAAAACCAAGAGGTGCTTGGCCCACCTTTGTTTCCTTCCCAAGAGCACACACCTTGTATCGTCATGCTTCAACCACTTGGGATGAACCAAGCCCAAAAGAAAGAAAAAGGGTTATGGGGTTCTAAACTAGCACTACTAATCACACCAAGGTGACTAGATTGGAACGTAACATTCTACTAGGGAAAAGCATGGACCTGAACTCCCTTACATTGTTCTTGGTAACTTGTGTACTCTTTTAAATGTACACAACACCAGCACTGATTCAATTAGCTTGCAGTTCTGGTGATGCGACTACATGGCACCCCAACCATGTACATTTGCCTATCTTCAACACTCTACACTTCACTATTAGTGTTAGGGGGGAGGAGGTACCATGTAATCTGACTCAAGTTATTTCTAATACACCTAGAGGTACATCAACCTCTAGATAAACAATTACAACCTTTTATGAATCTATGCAGTTGGATAGTGGAGAACCCAATACACTAAGTTCTTCAAACACACTTTCTAACTCCATTCCATGTGTTTCCAACTACCCTTTTGTTATGGGGAACCAGTTCACTGAGAAAGAAAGAAACTAGGTCACAGACTTACTAATTATGTATGAGAATGTGTTCGCATTCTCAATGAAAAACTTACGTAAATGTAAGACCATGTAATTCTTTATAGACCTTACAGATGAAACATCCATCTACGAAGGAAGCATAGGTTGAGCAAGCATGAGTGGAAACTAGTAGATGATAAATGCAAAAAGCTTCATGAAGCTAGTCTCATTCTGCCATCAAGTTCTGATTTCACAACCGTTACAGTTGTGCTAGAAAAAAAAAAATTCAATTGGATTATGGACTGAGAAAAGAATGTGCGAAGATTATAGGCCTTTGAACATGGTTACACTTCAGGACAGGTACCCCATGCCCATCCCTAAATAACTGTTTGATAACATTGGAGATTCAAACATCTTCACAATTATGGATTTGAAGCAAGGCTTCAACCATATTGTGTTCGTTGCGAAGGATCGCAAGAAAACAACATTCCACAGAAGCAACAAGTTGTGGGAATGGCTTGTGATGGCTTTTGGATTGAGGAATGCACTTGTCTTCTTTCAACAAATCATGGACCAAGTTCTTGAAGGGGCGGATTTCCTAAAGTGCTACATAGATGACGTCCTAGTGCATAGCAAGGGTCTCTTGTAGCACTTGGCTCATCTTGAGGAGTTATTCAAAAGGCTCCACAAAGTTAATATGAAGATCCATCTTAAAAAATATGAGTTTGTTGTCACCTTAGTAATCTACCTTGGACACAAAATTTTGCCAAATGGTATTATGGTTCATTGGGCCAAAGTAGTAGCCATTTTGGAAATGCCCAATCCTATTAATGTTCACATTTTAAGGAGCTTCATCGAACTATGTAATTACTACAAGATTTATGTCTAAGACTTCAGAACTATTGCTCATCCTCTCTATGCATTGTTAAAGAAGGATGTTGCTTGGACATGGAATGAAGACACTCAAGAAGCTTTTAACACACTCAAGGAAAAGCTTTCAGAATTCCCCACTCTGAAAAGACCTGATTTCAGCAAGGTCTTCATTCTACACACTTACTAGAGTGCTCTTGATATTGGTGTTATTCTTGGCCAACTTAATGAAGAAGGCAAGGAATATGTTATCGCCTATGCATCCCTAAGCAACAACAAGGCTAAAAGCAACTACTTTTCATATGAAGGGGAATGTCTTGTTATTATATGGGCCATCATACATTTCAGGCCCTATCTTTATGGCACCAAGTTCACTTTATATACGACCACCAACCTATTAAGTGGTTGATGACCAACAATAAGCTTACTGATAAGTTAACTCATTGGGCGTTTATACTTCAGCAATATGAGTTCAAAGTTATTCACCGACCTGGTATTACACATCGAAACATGGATACCATGTCACAAAGACCCCTCGCTACCTCTGAAGATTTCTCAGAAGCTAGGCAAAACTTCGACCAAATTCCAACAGTACATGTATCCTATGCATCTAGTTATCTTGCACTACTGCAATGTAACCTAGTTGAGCATCCCATTGTGGATATATGGGAGGACTTGGACACTCTAAAGTTTCTTCAGCATGGGGAATACCCTCCCCATATTACATCAAATCCATGGGATCGCATATAACATCGATCCAAACATTATTCATGGAGGGACAATCACCTCATCCGATGCTTACTACAAGGCGACAAAATGGTTTTTCCACCACATGAACAGCCTGGTCTTATTTAGAAGGTACACTCAAAGCTTGGACATTTTGGAATTAAGCGTATTTATAACCTTCTCATTCCTCATTACCATTGAGAAGTATGTATGCTCAAGTCCGAGACGTCATTGCTAGGTGTGAATAATTTGATAGAATGAAAACTTCCTTCTCCTCTCGACAATTCACGCTTTCTCCACTCCCTATTCAAGGCATGTTCTATTATTGATCATGTGATTTAGCTAGAAAATTACCATAAACCTCCAAGGGTAATGTCTACATCATGATTATGATTGAACATTTTTCAAAGTGGATCGAGCTTGTTGTGCTACCGAACAAATCATCATACAGCACCAGCCAGGCTTTGTTACAACAAGTCCTAAGTAGGTTTGGGGCTTATGATGAATGCCTTACTTATCAAGGATCACAATTCAGAGGAAAATTCCAAAACTTACTTGATCATGCTCTCATTGACCAACGTCGGACTTCAAGGGATCACCCCCAAGCTAATGGCCTTGTAGAGAGGATGGTTTAGACATGTAAGAAAGGACTTTGGAAGATTTGCCTCACTGGGAACAAAAAGGATTGGGACATGGCCCTACCTTACATCGCCATGGGTTACATGTCCAAACACGCCTCTTTGTCTCATTTCGCTCCTTACTTTCTACTTTTTGGGAGACATCCCATTCCACCCTCTTCCATTACTGCTCAAATGGACCAGGTTGTGGACTTGGACTCCCCAGCCACTTGGGCTAGGGTCATCACAAAGAGGGTTGCTCTATATAAAAGGGTTATGCCCATGGCCATGAAGAACTTGTCCATTGCACAGCATCGAGACACCTTACAGTATGCACACACGAGGTGGCAGTTACAAACATAAGGTGAGACAATTTGATGTTGGTGACTTTGTGTATCTCCAATAGCAACCTAATGATACTCTAGACACTTTTTCTAGTTGCACTGTCTTGAGGATTAAAACAATCAGGCCTTTAGGTGTGTTGGAGTTATAAAGAACTAACGGATGCACAATTCGAGATCACTCCAAAAACTATGCGCCCTACCACCTATTGAACTTGGATCCTACCATCATCATGTCGACTTGGATTCCTCCACTTGACTATCCAAGTTAGGTATGTCAGACGACAAACAATGCTGATCAAATGCTGCTTTGTGATAATTATAATGGTGGATACCATTTATTCTGCCTTAAACCAGAGCTCAATCAAGTTCCCGCTAGCATTTGGTACTGTTCATCATGTTCTCCTACAACACCTTGATTTCTACTCAGACCATGCCATGTTTTTCCTAGCTCAAGTCTGAGGGGGGATTCATGAGAATATCATCTCAGCCTCCTTTTATGCATTGTATATAAATGTGCGTGCATTTCTTTTTAGTTGATTAGTTTCTACCTTTGATTGGTTTTAATCTTTTTGTTCAATAGAATTTACTATGGATTTACACCCTTACGACACCGAACGTCACGACATTACACATCACAACATGGGAACATGTTTATGTTTTACAAGGAAAAACATTCCCTTAAGGAACACACCCATGGGGAAGACAATAAATGTCAAAATTCTACTCTACCTACATTAGACAAATTAATATTGTTTAAGGATACTAAGTCAGGGAACTTGTTTTACCCCACCCTATAATTTTCTAATTTTTTGTTTGCATCAAATTTTGATACCTTATTTTTATTTTTAATACTTGATAAAAAATGAGCACATGACAATTAGGTGAAAACAAGTTAATAGCCAATGGTGCCCTTTTATGTGATTAATTAATCCAAAATATTTTTGGAATAATTTAGAAAAAATCTTCAAATTCTTTTTATAATATTATTTAGAGGTTTATATTTAAAACTTTTTTAAAAATTCATTTTCACATCTTTTTAAATCATTTTATTTTATTGCTTAAGAACATTGTTTACAAATTTTTTAAAATTGATTTTGATTTTTTTATTCACTAAATTGATTTTAAATTTATTTACATGTCCTCATGATATATTATAAATGTTGTTATATATAATAGAATCCAAAAACTTTAACACTAATGTAAATAATCATTTTAACATATGAAAAATTAAGAAATGGTTACAATCATTTTGAAATGAATGCACACTAAAATGGCTCACTTTTTGAATCATAGTGCCTTTTTTTGTAAAATGCCTTTTCTTTGAATGTTTGTAGGTGCAGTCACACTACACATACACAAGTAATTGTAACTAGTGCATGGTTTTGTGTATTTAACATTTTAGAAAAAATAGAGAACTCCAAATGGAATTGCTTTTTAAATAATGTTATATTTAATGTATTGGTATATATATTTTAAAAGTTTGAAATCAATCCAATGAATGAAAAATACCCAAAATCACTTTGGAAACATTGTAACTAGCATTTTTATAAACAATAAATGCACTTGAAGTTTTTTGAAAATGGCATACTTTCAGCAAATTTTTTATGTTACAAACCATAACATAATAATGTGATCAAAATTTTGAAGATGTTTCAAGATTTTCAAGATTTATTTAAAGACTTTTGTTCGAAATATTTCAAGAATATTCTACAATAAACACCCAATAAACAATCACCCAAAGGGGTGAATGTAGTTCATGATATCCCATTTGCACCCCTATAATGAATAATAAAACTTATCAAATTTAAAATTTAAAATTGATTATACATCAAAAACTTGATTATGAAAATACATGACATGTAGTTATATTTCAATAAAAGTCCATCCACTTAATTTTCACAATGGACTTTTGAAATATAAAAATATGGACTAATTGATAGATTGGAATGGTAAAAAATAAAAAGGTTCATATCGGATTTCATTCCAAATTATTTATAATGACTCAATATATGGTGTAACATCAAATAATATTTTATTATGTGAAAATCTTCCCTCGAAATTCATAGTCAAATTTTAATTATGGATGTTTGAATGGTCAAAATTGAACCATATTTTCATAAGTCCCTAAAATAGTTTTTATTTTTCAATTTTCAATTTTTCCCCTAGAGGTGTATATATTTGGAATATGTAGGTGGGTTCCTATTAATATGGACATTATTGCTTTTAATACATGAACTTTATTATCATTGAACCCATGATACTAGAGAAAATTAAAAAATATAACATTATAAAATGAACTTTTGTGGACATTTGTTTTTTCAAAACATAAGCCATCTTAAAATACATACACCCTAAGTTGGTACATATTAACACTAATGTGGCATGTGGCATTGGCCCAAATGTGAAGTTGTTATATTGTAGGGTGAACACAACATATGACATTATTTTGCAAGGTATACCTATATCCCATTTTAAAAATCAAATATGAAAGGAAAGCATTTACTTGAATTGAATAATAGACTTGCAAGTGTAAACCCATTACAAAATAATATGAACTCAACCTATCAACATCATCTCACATCCTAAGTCCAAATATCACAACATAAATTCAATTAAATTTGAATTGTCAAAATCTTTCCAACAACACCAAAGGCACATCACAATTTCTTCTACTTGAATTGAATGGTAGACATTCAGGTGTTACTAGGCTTTCAAGTGATTTTTCCTTCCAAAACCTAGTTTTTTGGAATTTATTTGAATTTTCAATGGTAGAAATCATTTTAAATTCAATATCTCCCACATTTTGCATCCAAAATCTCACCAAATAACTTACATTAAATACTCATCAAGATCTTTCCAACAACACCAAAGGAACATTCTAATTCCTCAGAAATTTTCAATTACGATTTAATTTAATTTTCAGTGAAAAAATCATTTAATATTCAAGAAGTTTTGCATTGCAAGTCCAAACATCATATACCAAGCCCATGCACCCCTCCTCGTTGAAAGCTTTCCAAAGAAACCAGGAATAGGATCTCAAGCATCCTAGTTTGGTGGATCTTATTAGTACAAAACAAAACAAACTACCTTCTTTCATAGATAGGTGTTTTCACCCAACCCCCATGTTTCAAAACATTATGAAAAAAATAGGTGTTTTGTAATTGGCCTTGCAATTCAATTTTTGAATTGCAATGACCACTTGCAACTCATCATATTTCTATGTCGTGAGTGTTATTAGACAAATCACATGAGTTGCAAAGCTACAACTACGATGTAACTCATTATAGCTCAATTGCAACTATATTGAAACCACTCATTTTCAACTATTATGTAATTCCACTACAACTATAGCCATAACGTCATGCTGACATTAGTAATTTTCATCCATCCATTAAAATTTGACACGTGGCACTATGAAGATTTTTTAATTTAATTCTTTTTTGAAATATTGATCTCCATCATCTATTATGATTATTGATGGTCCAATATTATGACACATGGCCTAATCAAAAATTGCCACATGGCAAATTAATTAAAATTTGAAAAATAAAATAAATAAATAATGCATTTTAATAGTTAGGTACATTGATAAATAACCATACCTAGGTAGGTTGGTCAGTCCTAAAATCAACGTACCTACACTACACACCTACCTACTTAGTTACCTACCTATTAGGTAAGTAAAATAATAGGACCTACTTACTTATGTAGGTAGGCAAATAGGTAGGAAAATACAAGACTAGATGAATCAAAAAATAGTTTTGTAAATATATATTTTTTGTTTTTTATTTTGCCTTTAGGGTTAAGCTTTTTTGAGCTCATCCCAAAATGGCATGTGCATTTATGTTTTAGTGTGAAAACATAAGAAAGGACACGTTCTTTATATAGTTTGTTACATGGGATTCAAAAACAAGGCATATGGGTTAAATCCTTTGGTTATTTTTTAGTTGTAATTTGAGTTGCAACAACATAAAGTAAACTAGTTGGTGATTGAACACTTAAATGCTCAAGGCAAGCAAGATCCAAGGGGAGGGCTTTGTTATTTTTGGTGTCCAAAAAAAATTTGAACCCTTTTTATTGGCAAATATGGCACATTAAAAATCGTCAAAAATGGAATGGAATTGAGATAATTATGTCCCCCCAAAATAGAAGGGGTCAAAAACTCAAAAAAACAAACCATTGAATGCTACAAAGGTTGGTTCTTAAACACCCCAAAAATTTGTGATCCTTTTTTTTTAGTGAAACTAATCATAAAGTAAACCTTAACATAGAAATTTAACTTATAAATAGTTTTTAGTTTAATGATCAATATGAGGATTTTTTTTACTTTAATATAATAATATTATGTTTTATGTTCTTAATATGCATTTAAATGGATTTTGGAAAATGCTAGTAGGTGCGAATAAATGTTATGAATTGGTTTCAAATAGATGAAAGTATGACTTTAATTAGATTGATGGCACATTAAAATGTAATAATCACTATAAACTTTTGCACTTTAAAAACAATATTTTGCCAAATAATATATATATCACATTTTACTTAATTAGTTTAAAACCTATTTATTACCTTTTTTTAATTAAAATTTTTGGAACTTGGTATGCAACTTTTTATAAATTTAACAAAGTGCATGATGGTTTCATAATAATACTTGAAAAGGTTTTGAATTTACCTTCCTACATTTATATCAAAAATAAAATATTACAGTGTCAATGGATACATTTTTGGTTTATTTTTCCATGTTTAGTCCCTATTGGTAAACCATTTTACAAATACATGTAAACATGTGCTTGACCAAAAACTCTATGTGAAAGTTTGGAATTTTGAATGCGAAATGGATTTTTAATGAATAAAATCAAACAATTCCTTGTAAATGATTTTTTAAAAATCAAAGTTAATTGACATCATTGTTTAATATTGTATATTTAACATTTTTAAAAAATGTAAAAAATGAAATTGTTTTTATACAATCACTGTGTACCAATATGTGTCCAAGTTCACTTTGTGTTTCACTTGATTTTGAATGAACTTGAAAACATTTACCATGGTGAAATTAGCCACCTTATAATGAACAAAGTCCAATTGTTTTGGACACGTGAATTCACTAATGATTAATTCACTAGGCTAGCCTCCTAATTCATAACTAAACTAGGTTAGGGATCTAAAAACTTAATTTAGGGACCTAAAGACCTATACCTTAAACCTTTAGCACACCAACTTAAGGCACAAGTGTGAAACCATTTTCAACTATTTTAAACTACACACCCCAAGCCATTCCTAAGGGGGAAATTAATAAATAAATAAGTGAAAAATACGTGAGGAAAAATATAAGATGCAATATATTGGTTGTTGGGTAAAAAATATAAGTTAATTAGTTTAAAAACAGGGTATATTTTATTCACAATAATAAATTTAATTATAATATAAGCTATGTAATAATCTGAAATAATAGATTATAATTAATATAAGGTGGCTTTAATATGCATATATATTTTAAAATTAGATAATAATAAGGTGATAAAAAATAAGTTGGACAATTATCTAATAACCCCTTAAAAATGGTTGTTTAACACACATAAATCCCAACCTTTACATTGAGTGTCCCCACCTAGAGGCCATTTGAAACTAATTTACAATGCTTTAATTTCAACCAATCCACCTTTAATTATTTAAAGCTATTGCACCTTTAATTATTTTATGCAATTTTAGGTTATTTTCATGTAAGTTTTTTTTTTAAATTTACATTATTGAATCATATGTTATTTTGAGTTATTCTACATTTTTGTTTACTTTATTTTGGGTTATTCCAAACTATATCACCATAGATTCCTTAAGCTATTAGACTTGAGGTTATTTTTTGTTATTTTAATTAATTTCGCCTTGGATTATTATTTATTATTTTATTTTAAATTATTTTAGGTTAATTTTCCTTTGGTTATCTTGCTTATTATAAATTATTTCACCTTACATTATTTTAGTCTATTCAACTTAAAGCTATTATTGGCTATTTTAAATTATTCCATTTTCAACTATTTTCGATTATTTTTAATTATTCCACCCTATTCTATTTTCAACTATTTGACCTTATGATATTTATTTCTTCTCAATTATTTCACCTTCAGTCATTTTTATTTATTCCCAATTATTTCACCTTATCATATTTTAAATTATTTTACCTTTGTTTCTTCTAGGTTATTACACCTTATGTTATTTTAGGATATTATGAACAATTATTTGTTTTTCACTTTAGGTTTTTTTGGTTATTTTAGACTATTCCACCTTAAATTTTTCTAAATTATTCCAAATTATTCTAGGTTATTTTACATAGGTTCAAAATTTAAGGTAAATTGGTCCAAATTATAAAATTTAAAGTATATTAGTTAAAGGTAAAATAATATAAAATACATTAAGATGAAATAACTTAGAATCACCAAGAATAATACATAATAGCTTTAAGGTGGAAATAATTTTAAATAACAAAAAATAGCTTTAAAATATAATAATTAAAAATAACTTAAAGGTGGAATAACTTAGAATATTGAAAGGTGAAATCATTTAGAATAACCAAAAAAACCTGGTGTAAATAACATAAAATAGTTTACGATAAAATAACCTAAAGTAATTTATAATGCATTAATTTTAAATAACTAAAAATAGCTTATAAATAGCCTATAAATAGCCTAGAGTGTAATAACCCTTTACTATTGAAAATAACCTAAATTGGAATAGGTTACAATAATTAAAAATAACCAAAAGTACAATAGCTTAAAGTGGCATAACTAATAATAGTCTATAGTACAATGGGGTAAAGTGAAATAGCCAAGAATATCATACAGTAAAATATTTTAAAATAACATAAAATATAATATTTTAAAATAATTTAAGATAAAATAGTTTAAAATTGTAGCTTAAAATACAATACCTTAAAATATTTAAAACAACAACATTAAAAGAAACATATTTACTATATTGAATTATTTCAATTATTAATGAATTATGTCAACTAATAATGAAACATGATAATTACATAATGACCCTAAGGCCCATAAAAACATAACTTTAAACAAAGTAATTAAGGGTGAACTTATTTCACTTTTAAAGTCCCAAAGCAATTTAAATTAATGAACTACACGTCACTTTTGGACTCTTGAATGTTATTTTCAATATATTGATATACATAATGTAAAATTTTGAAATTAAACAATAAAAGTGCCTAAAGGACTTTTAAAACAATTGTAACCATTTTTTTATAATGTAAAAAGAACCATACCTTACTAGTTTTGGCAAATTTTAATGCCTACCTAAAAAAATTAGTAATTTTTTAATATCAAATTTAACATAATATTATAAAAACACTTTAAATATTTTTAAATATTTTTGCAAAGATTTTTTTTTAAAGATGTGAAGAATATTGTTGAAAAACAATAATGGTTTGAAAGGGTGGATTTGATTCATGATTGAATGCTTACACCCATTAAAAAATGTATGTTCTTTTTAATTTAAATTTTTTTGGTTTCTTTCAAAACAATTAAAACACATGATATGTACAACATTTTTTTCCATTTTTTAGTTTTAAAATGAAAATTTCAAATTTAACAAAATCATTTAATTCAACATGGAATGAAAACATTTGAACTTTTGTTGTTCATTTTACTTTATTTTAAATAATTTTTTTACTGATTAAGACCATCAAATTTTTATTATTAATGATTGTGTGAAATTATTAAAAAATTGATTTCACGTGTAATTAATAAATATTCAAATTTAAGATCCATATTTTTTTGCATTTTCAATTCATTCATTATTCTTATGCATAAAAATATTATGTTGTTAAGTTATTAGTTTTTATGCAACTAAAATGTATTATTAATTATGAATTTCAACTATGCCAATCCCAAGGCAAACCTCTTAGCATTATATTTCACAAATGAATATTAAATATGATTTGATAAAATAGTTTTAACAATGCTAAAAATGTCTATAAAGTACATACCATTGGAAAAATCATGGATCACCAAAAACATTCATATGAATATTGTATTTTCCAACATTAAATATTAATACATATAATTATATTACTTTATGTAATGAATTTATGTAATGTGTTTTATGATGAAAATTTATTATTTCCAATTTCAATAAGTGCAAAATTATAGGAATTAATGGAGTCTTTTATGCCTAATATCACTTGACAAACCTAAAGGTGTGTCACTTTGCACCCATTTTCTTATGAATTTAAATGCATCAAAAGGACCAAGGATTAAAAAAAAGCCTTCCAAAATAATATCCAAATCTATTAAAATAACTTATTTTGTATATTGACCCCCCCCCCCTTCCCCTACCTAGGTAGCTACCTATGTAACTGGGTATTATGTAGCTAGTTAAGTAAATAAAACACTTGGTGGGTAAAAGTGGGTAGATAGATGTGGATGGTTAATGTACATAGTTAAATTTTATGATTGTTAACTATGGGAAATGATACATGAAAATTTGTTTATTGTCCATACACCATCCATCTTAAATAATGCACAAGTCCATGTTAGTTGATGCTTTCCATCATCTTCATATCCTTCATACTTGCAACCTTTTTCAACTTAAAAAACCATTTCATTCCATTCCATAATCCATTTCATTCATTTTTCAATTCATTTAGAATTATTTTATTTAAAGCATTTGCACTAATCACCTTACAAACACACAACAACGTAAAAATGTTGAACCATGTCAAACCAACCATGAGAAGTGGCATTTGAGTAAAATAATCATTAGCAATTATGTGGTAATCGGCTTTATAGTTGTACAAAGCATAATCACCAAGTTTTTTTACATTCTCCAAAATTTGCCATCACCATGAAACTTTAAAAGTTTTTTGTCATGTTTTTTTTCATGCATTTTTTTTTATGTTCAAGGAGGAAAAAAAAGGTTAACAAATGGAAAGAGAGGTTGTTTATGCAACTTCAAAAGAACCTTGATGATGATGAGGAGGAGGAGTGTTTTTACATGGAACTTTAAAGAAATCGTCTCAAACTTTGGAATTCAGAAGGCACAAGCATGGTGGCAATAGGGTGGGGTGCATTTAGATTTTGCCAAAAGAGGAAGCTTGGGCATGAGTGCATGGTTTTAAACTATTTTGCTCCTTCACTAATGTATGATGAAAAACTTTTTAAATGTTGATATAAGATGAACCATAAACTTTTTACAAAAATATTACAAGATGTTTGTGATTATCAATTTTTTTTTACAAAAATGAGGTTTCATATGGAAGTTTGGGTTGTCTTTGATTCAAAAATGCATAGTTGCACTTTGCATGTTTGCACACAAAAGAACAACTGATGTAATAGATGAATATTACCAACTTGCTAAAAATACACTAATGGAATGGATGAAATTCACTATGCATGATGTAGTTGCAAGTCTTCAACCAAGGTACCTTCAAGAATCACAAAAGTAAATGCATGAATGAATAGCTTGCTTTTGTGACATGATTTTGGTTTTTACAATACCCATATTGTTTCAATGTCTATTAACAAAACACATAATTTTCATTTTACCAATGGGGACTTGGTCTTGAATTAACAATTTGATTACGAGAAAAAAATCATATATATATATATGACAAAAATACACCCACTTTTTAACAATGAACTTTGAAATTAAAAAATATGAACTAGAAGCCTAATTAGAATAGTAAAATATTGAGAGGTTCATATTGAATTTCATTCTGCATTATCTATAATGATTCAATATTTCATGTAACACATGAAATATTAAAACATTATGTGAAATCTTTTTTTCAAAATCATAATCAAATGTTAATTAGATATTTTTGAATGACTAGAATTGAACCATAATTTCAAAAAAAATTAAAATTGTTGTTTTTTCTTGATTTTAAAAAATTCACAAATGTATATTTTTAAAATCTCTACTTGTGTTCCTATTGATATGGACTTTATTATTTTTGATACATGGATTTTTTTTACTTACTAATGATATTAGATTATATTACCAAATTGACGTTATAGAATTGAACTTTGTGTGGACTTTAAGATGAGCCACACATTAATGAATACACCCACAAAAGCAAACATAGAAAACCAACTGAAGATCAATGCAAATAAAGGCTTATCAAGCATGTCTACAAACCTTGATTGCATGCATTATAGATAGAAGAATTGTTTAATTGGATGGCAAAGGCAATTTCAAAACAAAGATGGAAAGAAGTTCATAATTCTAGAAGTAATTGCGAACCAATGTTTTTGGATATGGCATGTAGATTTTGGGGTTCCAAATGGAAACAATGACATTAATGTGTTAAATCAATCATTAATTGTTACAAACATGATAAAGGGGGTTGATAATGATTTGAAGTTCAAAATGAATGATAAGTCCTACCTTTGATATTATCTTTTAGTGGATGGTGTCTATCCTCCATGGCCTTGTTTTATGCAAACCATACTTGAACCTAAAGATGAGAAGAGCCAACACTTCGCAAAAATACAAAAATGTGCAAGAAAAAGTGTATTAAAAAAATGTTTTGGGATATTGAAATCTAGATTTGATTTGATTCAAAACCCATGTAAGTTTTGCGGCAAATGGATGTAATTTCTAATTTCATGATTGTTGGATGTTTATTCATAACATGATTATTGAAATGATCAAAATCAAAATTTAGCTCCATTGTTGAATGGAACAAATGTAACAATCTTGAGAAAACATCTAACCTTTCAAGCATACATGAAAGGCACACAAGAATTAAGGAATTCCCAAGTTGATTATAATTTGAAAATGAATTTGGTGGAACAATTGTGGGCCTGAAATAAACATTGAATCAAATAAAATTGCACATTGCTTCAATTACAGTGTGTTTGTGATTTTTTTCAAAATTATTGTGTTTCTATATGTTTCAATTTTTTTCTTATGGTTTTTGTTTTTTTTTTTTTTGTTGGCTTTTTTTATTTTTTTTTTTTATTGTTGTTTTTGTTTTTTTTTTTTTTTTTTTGTGGTTTTGCATTTGGTTTTGATCTTTGTTTTAGTTGTTTAGTGGTTTTTTTTT
>Ga0116231_10004765_pt1 | contig 27260 bp, 18 predicted proteins | sample S1TSphgellanicum_2_FD_89695 | JGI IMG/M metagenome (GOLD analysis project Ga0116231, IMG submission 89695) | Host-associated microbial communities from peat moss isolated from Minnesota, USA - S1T2_Fd - Sphagnum magellanicum MG | ecosystem: Host-associated > Plants > Peat moss > Unclassified... | reverse complement strand
TAAATGTAAAATTGATGTAACCAATAGGATGAAATTTCTAATAGTTGCATCATAGTTGTGAAAATGACCAAAATAGTTGAAAGTTGATCTTGTAGTTGCAAATATTCTCAAATCTAGTCGCAATCGACTATAAGTCGCATGTAGTCGTAAATTGACTGGTTACATTTTGGCTGATTTCTACTAATGTTATTGGTAGTTCAAATCCTTGATGAAATCAATATTGACCTTGTAAAAGCCCCAAAATAAACAATTGATCCATAATTTATACAATTGAGCTTGTAAATACTATAAATATTTCATAACTTGGAGATCTAGAATATAAGAAATAAAATTCAAGTTCAAAATTTAGGAACTAAATTGCTACAAATATTTTGAATTTTGAATTAATTCAATTAAATTTGAAATTTAAGTCATTCAAAAAAATTATGAAGATATATATATATATATATCATTATATAAATTTTGAAACATTAAATGAAGTTAACTAAAATTATGATATTAAATTTTAATTAAAAATAATGTAATGAGCATTCAAGTTTTGAAATCAGGAAATTTATAATTATTTAATTCAATAATTTGAATGTGAAATTTATTTCATAATTATTAAATTATAAAACTTTATACAATAATTGATGTTTATATAATTTATATCATATAGTGTATGAAATTGAAAATAATCATGTTTATATTTTTGCAATTTAAAATGTTACAAAATTATATATGCCTACGATTTAGATAGTGTTAAAGAATATTGTTGTAGAATGGGAAATTCATTTGAATGGAAAATATATGGTTGGAGAATACAAGGAAAAAAAGTCTAAAAAGTGTTAGCTTTATTGAATGGAATGTTCAAATTAGAATTGAACTTTTTGCAATATATATATGAATGGCTTTTCATGAATTTCCTTCCATGAAGGGGTATCTCCCTTACAAAGATAGTTTTCATAAAAGATCTTTCCATGCCACTAAATCATGGCACAACCACCAAAGAAAAATAGTGAACATATTGGAAGCACCCTCCACGTATGAGATTACAATACACATCTATTTAGAAATAAAATATAAAAGTGGGAGAATGTATACCCTCATTGCAACAACATTACGAATGTTAGAACCCACTATTGAAAAATGAAGACTCACAATGCTCATTCAAATGACATCAAATCTATTGGTGTCCAGAAATTTGAAAACACCAAGAGATTAGTTAATTTTCTTTGTGACGTATTTCCATTCTCTTGACCACCAATGTAAAGTGTAAATTGGTTTTTTTTAATTATTATCTTAACCACCAAATTTTTATTATCCAAATTATCCATTTACAGAGTTGGGATTAGAAGAAAAATGAATTCAAAATTTGGAAATGGAGCCAACATGGTGCACGTTATAAGCAAGGGTTATGTTGAATTTCAACCATAGAGTTGCTCGTAAGGATTTGAACCATGATCCAAGTTATTGCAAAATATAAGTTACTTTGTAATAACTATTGAATTAACAATGATTTAAAAAGTTATTAGCAATTATCAAAGTTGACCTAATTTGCTTTTGCAAAGTAATTAATCCTGGAAAACATTTTAATGCTAATGACAAACCATTTTATTAATGGTGAAAAATGAACCATAACCATTATTTACTTTTTAAAAATGGTTGAACATAAAAACAATGTTGTTTACTTGAGCCACATAAAGTACCTTTAATTAGACTACCAACTAAACAAAGAGTTTATGTAGGCAACAAACTTCTATGTGCCAATGACACAACACTTAATCAACTAAACAAGGAGTCAATCCTTACCACTGAAGGAGTTAGTCCTTGGAGTAGACTAACTTTGAGTTAGTTGTTGAAATTTTACCTTCATATTCAACAACTACATTATGAGCACCCATTCAACTCCTATAAATCTTAGAATAAAAAACATAGGATCCCATGGTAACAAAATGAACTTGACAAAGAACATATAATAAACACACAATTGAACCAAATATCTAAGATTTGAATGAAATAAATTCAAATTGTAAATAATTCAAATACTGTTATATTCTTGAATGGGTTCATGTTTCATTGTTTTCATTATCACAAGTGTTAAAAACCAAGATATAAGATCTGCATTTGAACAAAAATTCTCCTTGTTGGGCCTCAAAATTGTACAATATTAGTCCTAAAAAAATGTCTTATCAAATATCATAATTGCCTTCAAAGCACTATACCACTATTCTTTCACAACTGTCCTTGCATTCTACTAAATTGGTCCACATCTCTAATTCAAAAAGTTGTTTCAAGGCAATAAACAATTCAGTCTGCTTGGAGTTTAAAGTACAAAATTTGTTAACTCTACATATGGGTTTGTTCAATTTCGCTCAACATTAAAAAACTAAGTAGACCATGTACAAAAAATAAAAAGCACAAAAAATTGGATGAATTTTAATTCACAACAACTTTATAGCTAAAACTTGGATGAAGACCTTGTACCCATACCTTTCTTACCATCTTCCTAAAAACATGTGTTGATGGTCTTTTTTAATACAATAAAAGTATTGCAGCCACCCTTTGGTGGTTTTGAATTATTTCTAGAGGGGTGGTTAATGTCAATCACATCATCCTTAGACTGTTCCATACTTGAAGGTTTTTTACCTTTTAACAATTCCAAAAATTTACCAAGCAAATCCTTGGGTATTGTAATAATTTGTTGGTTTGCGTCAGTGTTTTGTTCTTGTAGATTTGGTAAATCCTTACCCAACATACAATTTACATCTTAGGGCTTCTCATCAAACCCAATCTCCATATTGGTCAACTTGTTTGGAAAATTTAGGTTAAATAGCTTGCCAGGTTTTGGTGACTTGGTTGATAGACTTTGAGATTTACCCTTGGGCTTTGAAACTTTTTTTTTTTTTTTCCTTGTTGGTTTGTTTTAGCATACCATAGAACCTTCATTGGGTTTTGAAAATCTTGATTAACTTCATCCTCTAGCACACCTACTCAACATGAATGTATTTCAACAAGGGCAATTATGAAGAAATGAAAGTATTACTTGGCATATCAAATTTTAATTGCAATTGTGAGTTATTTGAAATTAAAAGATAGTAGGAAGAATTGATGAACTTATTAGACTCGTCCACTATGGGAGATGTTGGCTCGATGAGCTTATTGTTCAAATCTTCAAGCATGTGTCCAAGAAGCTTCATCTTTTTCAATGGTGGCTCCACACTTGCTTTATGTTTAAGAGCTACATGTTTGAAAAATGCAGTTTAAACATGCATTAATTAGATGGCCCTTTTCTACAACTTCATTTGGTTTAAATGACATGCCATACATGTGTGATTTTGTAAGAAAGCAACAAGCTTTTCAATTCCATCTATTGTAGGTTTTGTGCATGAGACAATTCCATTGGGACTATTATCAAGTGTAAGAGTGTCATGCTGAACTTGCCACACAAGGTTTCCAATGGTTTGCATGGATTTTAACTCTGTGCACTTGGTTTCCATTGTTAAATCTACAAATAGAAAATGTAAATTGATTATAAATAACTTTGAATGTGTTATTTTAGACCATTTAGAAAGGTGTAATTGCAATACGAAACCATGGTACAATAGTATAACAAAACTTGTCTATAATGGATGTTAAACTAACCATCTAATTTGAAGCTGTCAAGTCCAACCTTCACAACTTCAATCACAACATTTGCCATGTTTTGATGCAATTCATCAATGGCAAATGTTGTGATTAAAGTTACAAAGGTTTCGATGAATTACTTTGAGACATGGCAAATTCATATTGTGAATTGCATTGAATCATTTGGAATCTTTGCTGGATGCATGATGGGTGTTGGCCAAAAACACATACCACCACCTTTTTTCATTCCATCCATTTGAAATTGGATGGTCTTTTCTTCCTTGACCAATTTTCCAACTTTATGTGTAACCTTCTATAATTCTAATCTAACAATCGAGCAAATTTTTCTTTTTCCTCCTTCAACAAAGCTTCACCTTGGAAGGCCTTCCTACTTTTATCCTTTGCAATTATTGTGGCCATCTTCAATTCATCCTCTAGCTTGGATTTTTGCTACTAAAAGTCAAAAACACCAAGTGTGTCCACTAAATTAGTAATAAGGCCAATGCTATATTTCTTCTCCAAACTTGGAGAGTCACTGGGATATTCCAAATCGGTAGTATCAATTTGCTCCAATCCCTAAAACATTATAAGCAGATAACATTTCCACACAAAAAAACCCTATTTAGATGAACACAATATTAAACATACTTCAAGTCATGACCTTTAGAAGTACAAACAATAGTAAAAGGTTTTGTTGTTTATTGATAGATTTAAGAATTTGAACAATGATTTGGATGGATGTTGTTTAATGATTTAATATAATTTTTTGTGAACTTTTGATGCATAGATCGAGGATTCAATACACATACCTGCAAAGTGGGAGATGTTTGTTGGTTTATTGAACTTTGAAGTGTTGCTTCTGCATTTTGAACCTTTTTTTGAACCTCCACACATGCCAATTTTCAGTCCTCCATGTTAAATTTCAGACCAAACAAATGGTCTTATAGCCTTTTCTTCTTCTCTTCAAGCTACTTCAAATGAACCCTAGTTAGTTTCAACACTTCATGTTTCAGCTCCATAAATTTTTTCACCTTACCAACTTCTTCATCAAATGTCAGCTTTCTCATTAAAGGCACATTTGCATCCTTCTCCGCCTTTTAAACTACATTCCCAACTATACCTAGCCCATCTAAGGATTGCAACGAACCTTCATTGAAATCTGATCTTTCAACTTTGGGCTTGATTGTGCCCATGCGTTGAACCTTTCTCCTCAGTAGTTGCAGTAACAACTACAACCCAATTGACGAGATGCCCCTTTTAGTCTACTATCCAACCCTTAATGAACCACAACATCAACTTATTATTTGTAATGTGGGCAATCCCATCAATCTTCCAATACAATGTCTTTATCTCCTTTGCAATAGGAGGCAAAAGTGGATTTGTGGTCTTGAAAACTTTGTTATTGCCAATGATTTTGGCAATGTCCATGGTAGTTATTTGTTCATTTGTCACATCATGTTTGGGATCCAACCCTTCTATCGAAAGCTTCTTGACCTCTTAAAAAAATTGGGCATCTTGAAGTTTATAATCAACGTAGTCCCACTTGGGAAGTCCTTGTCAATATCTCGTTTTGGCTTCCTTTCTTTGTCCTCCCTCCCCATGATTAACACGTATAAAAAAATGAATCAAAGAATCAATTGGTCAAATGCATTTTGAAAGTAAAACGACAGTGCATGCTAATGTCATAAAACTATTTTTTTCCAAATACTTCAAATCAATAATAGATTTACTGATAAAATGACTCCAAGTACTCCACTTCCAAAGAGCAACTTAGCTGGTGGACCAACATACCTCACACTGTCAACCAATAGATCCAAGGATGGAAAATGATTTGGGAGCACCATAAATACAAAGGGACTCCAAGTTTGCAATAGTCCCTCCAATGAAGAGCAACATGCATTAGTGATATGATAATCAAGGTGTTAGTCCTTACAAAAACTTTTGTGCCAATGACAAACCACTTCAAATTAAAAAATCCAAAATGATAAATAAACATACATTACTTTGTAAACTTGATGTTTAACATTGGAATGAAAATATTAGCTCTACACATGGACCTACATGTACTTCACATTGTCAACCAATAAATCCAAGGAACGAAAATGAAATTTGGGAGCACACTTTATAGAGGTAACTCCAAGTCTACAACAGTCCCTCCAATGAAAAACAAAATGCATTAGTGTTATAATCAAGGTGTCAGTCCTTAACAAAAATTTTGTGCCAATGACAAACCACTTGCTCAAAGATCCAAAGTGATCAATAAGCATACATTACTTTGTAGACTTGGTGAACATTAGCACTAGAATGAAAATATTAGTCTAATTATTAGTTTAACAAGGTGTTAATCCTTAGTATAATACTTTAAGTTAATGATCACCACTTTTCTAAAGGTTGATGATTATTAAACATCAGTTACTTTGCATAAATAACAAGTAACACCATTGAAAGTACAAATCCTTAAATAAAAGGAAATAGTCATGTATTGGGCACTATGTAAATTGTAAATTACTTAATAGAAAACTTTCAAAGTGATTTGTAAGGAACACTTAATTGAAAAAGTAGTTAGGCACCTTTTCCAAGTACCTAGGATCAATTACAAGGTGTTAGTCTTGAAAAACATATTTTCTTAATGACAGATTATTAAGTTTAAAGTTCACAATGGTAATTTGACAAAATAATGTACTTTGCATAAGCAATTTTGCATTGTTCAAAGTACTTGGGAACTTGAAACTTACCCAATGATCTAGTTTTGCAACAAAATGCTTTGCAACAAGATCCAAGTTATCCACCATAGTGAGTTGTACACATAAGGAAAACTCTTGAGGAAAAAAGAAAATGTAAATTAATATAGGAGTAGAGTTTTGTTTGTGTAAGTAATCAACTATATATGGCCATCTATTTTCAAAGCAATTCCAGCAAAGCTCTATGCCAAAGTGAGAGATGTCTACCTTGTCTCAATAACAAAGTTCATGGAATATGAAGTTTGATGATTATAAAAATCAAGGGGAGTTCTTGGTCCCCTAATTGAAATTCATAAAAGAAAAGCTAGATGGCTTAGATGAAATTTTCTTGGGTTGTTATCCACATCATGAAGCAAAACATGGCTCTGGCTTCCTTGACCATGGGTATATTTACTAGGTTTTGGTTGAGGTTTCTTATCACTAGCTCTGATGATTTTATCACACTTTGATGGATGCTTTGATTTGGATTACTCAAGTGTAGGAGCTTGTAAAAAATTCCAAAGTTCTATATATGAATTGTTAATTGTTCATTAATAGCAACATGTTCAACACCATTATACATGATCAAATGAGTTTAATTGCTAGAAATTACATTGCAATTGCCATTGTCACTCTAGAATGCGCTTTTATAGGGCTTTTTGGTGGTGTGAAAAAAATGCCATCTTTTCTTTGATTCTCTCCCTCCCAAGCCAACTTCTCATTGGTAGACCTTGTCCTATTCAAGCTCTCCCATACAACCTTACTAATATGCTTGTATTCATTTTACCTATGCACACTAGCCCTTCAACAAGATCAACTATTACCTTCCTAAACCTAGATTGGGCCACATGTTCATTTCTAGGAACTAACATGACTGAATAGAAAACCTAAAAAACAAACAACAATTGAATGCAAACAATAACAATTAGGATTTTATATATTACTTCATGAAATGGAACAAGTTGAAAGAGATAGTAGAAGCTTGTCCACAATTGTTGAACCTCAGTCTAAACTATCACAAAGCATAGTTCTAAAATTTTGTGGGATGAAAATTTATTGTTCCTTCACAAGAAAATGTAAGTTAGCTTCTAAGTTATAATTCCTTAAACTTGAACAAACCTAGAGGTGTGCAAACTTGAAAAACATCCAACTTTTTAAATAGATGTTATAATTATTTAAACTTGAACAAACCTAGAGGCGTGCAGACTTGAGAAGCTTCCAACTTTTAAAGCACATGTTATCTTTTGTAAACTTAAGCAAACCTAAAGGTGTGTAGACTTGAGAAGCTTCCAACTCTTAAAGTAAATGTTATAATTATTTAAACTTGAGCAGACCTAAAGGTATGCAAACTTGAGAAGCATCCAACTTTAAAAACATATGTTATAATTTTTTTAACTTAAGCATAACTAGGTGTCTAGACAAGTAACATTCTAGTTAATTATAAACATCCAACTTTTAAAGCAAAAAATTTCACATAGAATTTAAGTCAAACAAAGAAAAAAAAATAGTGAAAAGAAGCTTCAAACTTTGTTTAGGAACAGTAATCCCTAAATGCCTTCAAAGGCAAAATGAAACCTTCATTTTAAGAGTTCGAAAATGAAAAAACACAAAATTTGCAATGAATAAAATGTAAAAACAATTTATGCGTACTATAGAACATTCGAAAAAGAAGAAGAGGCTCCAAACCTTGTTCAACAACCTTTATCTTGAATATGCTTTGAAGGAGAGTTAGCCACTAGAACAATGATGCAATGTCTTTCCTTCTGAAAAAAAAAATGAAAAAAACAAAAAACTTGCAGCTTGAAGAGTAAAAAAAATTAATGTTCAATGAACCTTAAAACATGGAAAAGAGAGAAGGACCTAGAAAAGCTCACCTTTCAACAACTGAAATCCCATTGTTTTTTAACAAAAGCTATTAATAATGATGTAGTGTCTAGTCCTTGCTTTCGAGAAAAAAAATGAAAAAAACAGAGAACTTGCAGCTTAGAGTTCATAAAAGTTTGATCTTTGGCAAACTTTAAAACATGGAAAAGAGAGAAGGACCTAGCGAAGTTCACCTTGAAGAATGTAATGTATACAAATGATGGTGGAATATAGAGATTTTGTTGGAATGCATTGAGCAAAACACATGAGTGGCATGAAGCTTGCGGGGGAGTTAGTTGTGATAGTATACATGGGAGGGAAGGCATGAATTAGGTCAATAGACTTTGTGCCAAATGGTTGGAGAGTGACGATGATGCCCTAGGTTCAAAGTTCTAACATAGGGGTAGACTAGGTGTGCGAGGGAATTGTTTTTTTGAAAATTGTCACTATTATCATCTAGTATTAATTTTCACCCTAAACCAATATCTACATGCCATGTATTTCCTGCAACCACCCCCCTCCCCCCATCCTTAGAAAGGACCCAGAAAAAGAGCGCCCTTCACTCCTATTAGTGTGGTTCCACCCAAAGGACAATTGCTAAAGTTTTGAACATGATGTCTACGAGAAAAATATGGTTAAATTTAACTTCACTATTTCAATTATGTTTTCCATCCACGTTGTTGACATCATTTAGATGTAGCATAATAGTCATACTATCACAATTTTGCAAGATTGGAGATGGAGGGAGTTAAGGGTGACTTGTTCAAGTCCAAAATTGTTGAAGGAGGCATCTACAAAATGGTATTGTAGGAAATGTCTAATATTGATGTTAATATTCAGTGTTGATGATGACTTTTCAAAGTTGCTTTTGCAAGATGCAAAAAGAGTAGTATAGGATTAAAGTAGCCTCAACTATTGGTAGCTAGGGGACATTCTAAACATGGAATAATTACATTCCATTGGAAAGAACTATTTTTGAGGAATTCTAGGAATGTATTTGAACCTTGAATGTTCTTAATACATTGTCTTCAAATAAAGGATAATATTTGTTAGTCTATGAATTACTTTATCTTTTATAGTAATATGTTTTATTATTGATAAATGAAAATGTGATTCAAAGATATTGGACATGGGTGTGAGGATGGGTGAGATGGAGGGCATCCTTATATCTAGGTAGGTAAATGGCACTATGAAAGTTACACATCAATTGCACACCAGTTGCAGTTTACACACATATTATCCAAGCCTATATTTCTAGCACCGTGCAAGATAATGTGATTCGTAGTAATTAGTTGTGGGGACACACAAAGTTCAAATTTTCTTTTGGCAATAGTCCTCTTTGATTGGGTCACGACTGGAAAGAAACAATTCACACTTTGAGCTTTCCCAAAACAGAATAATCATAATCCTTCCCTTCGGCCTACTTATAGGTTACAAGAGTAGAGCTTTGGGACAAGGATATGGAATTAAGTGTGATGCTATTTGAGACAACTTGGAGAACACAATGTGAACATATGTTTCTCCCTCCCCACCTTTTTTCAGCAGAAGGAAAAAGCTTGTGCTTCTTGATTGCATGTTGCTTAACCTCGTCATTTCCATGTCAATGTGGTGATAGAAGCCTTCTGGGATACAATTAAAAGTATCAGAAATCTTAATCTCATAATAAGTCGAATTCATTCACAAACAATACTATATCAACACTAAGTATTGTTGCATCGTTCTTGTACTCTTAATCTTTCACTTGCACATAAACCATTTCATAAGCTGTTTTCACTGATTCAAAATGGGTCCACAATGTTCAGCATTGCAAACGTTTTCTATTAGATCTTGTGTCCAGTTGCTCAATAAAATCTGATACTATTTGCACAGTTATATCATGTAGTAAATTGGTACCTGTAATCTGTATCAAGACCAAGCCACTTCACAATGCAGGGACTCTAATCATCTGCAATAAATAGTGAACCAAGAAAAGTCTTTGCTCATTTTACCACAATTTTCTATTCCTCTCCAAAATTTGTCTCCTCCCCTTTACTATGTCCCTTTGGCTTACTTGAGAGTGCAAAATGTACTCCACCCAAGGCCGGCAATGCCAATACAAACAGTAACATTTCATCAAGACATGTGAAGGAAAATCCCTAAATGTGGAACAAGTTACTGTTCTAGCGTTGATAATGATTCAAAAATTTCCACAAATGAGAGATCTCTGAATATTCAATCATGTTTATTAGTAGCAAATTACAAAATCAAAGAAGGAGTTCAATTCTGAATGCACTGACAATTACAGTTATGCCTTCTTCCATTGACAAAAACTACAAATGTTTTCAATTAGAACGAAGAATATTGTTGCTTTTAGTATCGGATTATTCTGTGTGCATATTATGTATACCACAGTTCAGATAAATATGAAGCATAGTTGAAACCACCATCCCCTTTCACTACCATCATTCCACAAATTTTATGTTTGATGATACACATGTGCCCCCTCTCTCTTCAATCAGATCTTTCTCTGCAAAACTCCATGAAGATTTGCATATATGGATTGTACACTAGCAAATCCACCTGACAATGAGAGGAACACAAAGACAACACCAGATATAGATGAACTCCAATGCAGGGATGTCCAGCGTCATGGGAATCTTTAGATTCATTGACCAATATCAAAATGGTAAATAAGCTGGCATGTAAGATGTAATATGACGAAAAATTTCCAGTGTGAAATGAAGTCATTCACACAGACTACATTGAACTCTCTCCAACTTAATGTTGAAAATGCATCTCCAAGCTCTCCTACGCATCTTGTTCATCTTATGGCAGACATCCCCAATGACTGTCCTCCTGCACACAACTGTGTGCCTATTGATGACTACGTAATCAAAATAACATATCAACAAAGCAGGTCAACAACCTAACAAGCAATCAACCTAATTACCTTTTGGAAGAAAACAGTCACCAGGAATGAGTTCAGTATACAAACCAAAGAAAGGCCCACACAATGATCACAAATATACATTTGATTGGTTTACTACATTTCCAACTAATCTGGTGTTCTTGAATGCTAAGGCTCAGGAATGGAACTAGACACAATCCAAGAGGGTCACACTAAGTTACAGACATATGCCACTGCATAACTACCCGGAGCAGAACGACATTCTTGAAGTCAGAATCAGCATCAAGTTTCATCTTTTTACAAAATCTAGTTCACACTTTGATAGATCTGTGAAGCAGGATGTGCATTTTTGCCTTCAATCCAACCAAAGCCCACATATCATTATGTCTCCAACTTTTGTACTCAAGACTCCAGATTTTTGCAGCACTCCTTACTTAGGAAGCCAGAAATTCTTTCCTTTCTCACCTGGACTTGTCCCCTGCATACAAGTTTCTCTAAGCTGTAACAACAGAGTAAGTACCAGCAGCTGCCCACCAAGTCTCCAGGTCTTCCATTAGAGAGAGGTGCTCCAAACTCTGCCTGACATGTATAACACTTCATCTCAGTTTCACTGGTTGTGTTTCTGCAGTTTCTGCTTGAAGAAATTCCTGCAGCCCTAGAAACTGTCCCAAGAGGGTTTTGTGGTTTTGTGGAAGTGCAAAATTGTTCTTCATGATTTTTACTTAGATGCAGACTTCTGGATTATTGTAGGCATGCTCTCTCTGAGTCCAAAGCTTGAGAAAGGTTAGTCTTTCACAGTGGGATGGGAGGGTTTAGGGTTTTAGGGTTTTCACCCTAAACCTCTCCTCTAAATGTAAACCCAACCTCTCTATATAACCCCTAAATTGCAAAGGTTTAGGGTTTAGGGTCAGCATGTCAATTGCATGCTTCGAGTGATGGTAGCAGACAGGATGGAGGAAACAGCTTCAATTTCAACAGAGTGACTTTGAACTATCCTCCTTTGCAAGCTTCCATCTCCTGAGTCCTCATCAGCAATATCTGATCCACACGAGAAAATGAATCCCGTCTCCCAGATTATTGAATGTTAATTGGTAGCTCTGGTGGTCTTGGAATTTGAGATGGATGCAGTCAGATTGTGCAAGTCGATCAATCATACGTGAAAGAATGGGGTCCAGAACACTACTGACTTGCCATCAAAAAAGTGACACAGACCCATGGGAGCTTGTTCCAATTGTCGTGTAAGATTTACCAAGCAGCATGCCAATCCTGAAGATTTTCTGTCTTTTGGTTCCCATTTATGTTTGGAAATTTGTTTGGTTTGATTGTGTCCCACTCTTGCAGCTGTATCATCTCAAGGACATTAACAACCTGGTCAATGCCAGAAGCTCAAAATGTGCACATGAAATGACATGAGAAATGTAAAAATGACAATGAGAAAATCACAGAAACGACATGAGAAATTGTGAAGCCACTTGATCCAAGATGATCAATTTGATGTGCCATTTGGAGATCAAACCACTGTAATTTGGTTGAAGAAAACTGGCCTTCTCATACAAATTATCCTCCAGCTTCTTGTGGGGAAGCTTGAGCTGTGCCACAAGTTGCAGTAACACCACATCCTAGCAGCACGCCCATTGTTGATGTCAACCACATGAAGGATCCACTGCTATTAACTATTTTCACTGACAACTCAGACGTTAATTTTGCAGTGTCTGAAATATCTGAGGATGAAAGCATTCTCCTTGAAGAACTACAACATAATCTTCTTTGATAACATTTTGTCTCAAACATCAGGAACGAGGTTTTGTACGATCAATACCAGTTTTGCACATTGAATAGGTACTTGAGATCGATACCGGATTCTTGCTTGCACACTAGCAATAGTGTAAAGAATTTTCCAAGTACCTACCCCATATGCATCACCACAAGATAAAGCGTTTCATTTGCGTTGAGCATTTCGACCATGTGTTTTGTACTCTTGGTTGAAACTAAACTACTGCAGGTGCTACTTTTGCAGCTCATGACAAAACAAGCGTCTCAGGAAACAGTGTAGACTTTTTGCAAAAGGCATGGATTATGGATCATGCCCTAGAAAACGCGGTGGGAGGGATCAGCGGTCAATCCAAGAAACTGGTCAACAAATGTGCGGAAGCTCTTATAAATTTTGAACAGGTGTGCCAAGAAGGTGTAGAGCTGAAAGGGCGAAAAATGGGTTTAGGGTTTAGGGTTCAATGCATTAGCAGGAAGAGAAACAGGGGGTGTGTCACACTGTGGCCTTGCAATTTACATTAAAAAGTATCTTAAGACAAAGGAAGAAGAATTATGGAAACTCAAATTTTTCACCATGCAAAAATATAATCTTCCAAAAAACCTCTAAAAGAAACCAAAAGCCTTCAAGATACTATAACTCTGTATCTAATCTCAAGTTTCAACACAAGCCCAAACATCAAGTTTCAAAAATCCTCATATCAAAATAGACCTATTACTTAAGGGCCAAAATCCCTTAAGCTACTATACTCTCTAATGAATCTAAACACAATATCCTTGCCTTGGTAGGCAAGGCCAATAAACTAAGCAAGGCAATACCCTCCTAAAGAAGAGAAACTCATGACCCAGTATGATCATAGTTGGGGAAGACATGAGGTGCTTTGTGTTAGAACCAATAAATTTATTAGATGGTGCTTAGACAGAGGAGTAACAAGAGAAAGTAAGTGAGTTGATTAAGACTTAAGAAGAGTTTTGAATTGAAGCTTATGTTGGGAACCTGAGGAGGATTTTTAAAGAAGTTCTGTAAATGGCTAGACATTGGAACATTAGAAGAATTATGATCATGAAAAACATTAAGTAGTTTTGAGAAAGATGGGGAAGCGCATGCTGGAGTTATAAATCAGTTTTGATGGAGAAGAACATTGATACTACAATGTAATTTTGTTTCATTTTTTTGTTTTTTCCCAATATGATATGGTCTGATTCCATTTTCAAATCACTACAAAGGCAATAATTGCGTAGATATGTATTTTATGATGCATTTTGTGTTGAGTTTTACTTTTGATTTCTATAGTTGTTATATAGACTCTATATGTTTGAAAATAACAAGTTACGTATAGAATTTCAAAACAAAACAATGTTAGAATATTAGCATTTATCATTTGGTGACCATCCCCGGGAAATGAATTTGGGGTATAAAATTCAAGCTTCTATGATTTTTTTTGTGATAAGCATAAAACTGTTATTGTGAGAGATTTTTTTGTTTTCTCTGGTTTTATAGATTCAAAATTGGTTAAGAAGTTGTCAAGATTTAGATTTGAACAAAACAACTATTATAAGGATTTAAATTTGTAACATTTTTTTTTTCCAAAAAAGAGTGTTAGAACGGGAATAAACATGAATCACGTGGTGACTCGAAGTCTACAAAGACAACTAAATCAAATTGCAATTCAACAAAATGAAGAAAAGAATGTAGTAGAATAATAACTATTATTGTTAAATGATGTAGCATAATTTCACATTCTATAAAGAGTACAATATACTATGTCAAAAATACCCAAGACAAGGAATGGCCTACAAGGTATAAGACATCATTTGCAATAGTTATGGAACCTTGGGAAGCATTTATTGGTAGACCACAAGGCAACCTAGTATTTGAAAGAGGTTATCGATGAGGGTAGTACCTTTGAACATTGAACAGAAAGGACAAGAAAACAATGCAAACATGGTTACCCTTGTAGATCTACAACAAAAGGTACATGAAAGAACAAATATGAGTTTGTCATCCTAAAGACATGGTAATTTGTATAGATCCAAGGAGATATTACATGTCCACGAAAAAATGCAAAAAAGTGTTGGAGATAAAATCCACATACATAGATTTCAATTAATAATTTATTTCACCTTAGTACCATCAACCCCATGAGGAGTGGGAAAGAATTGGACAATGACAAAGTTGAACAAGTAATACCACAACATGCCAAAACTATACATCAAACAAAGTATTTAGAATCTTGAATAGGCTTTTGCAACTAAAACAATATACTAATTAAGGATGGAGAAAAGAGCTAACCACACTCCACCAATAATAGTAATTAATAAAGAAGTGAAAATAACAACCAATGCCAATGTCTTGCAAACCAGTGAATATAAGGTTAAGCAAAGTTGGCAAAACATAATTTTATTTGGAGAACAAGTATGGAATAAATTTTATCAAGGTGCAGATTGAGAACCCAAACCTACACCCAATCACTATAGTTTCTACAAACACAAAGGCCATGTTCTTACAAACTATCCTTTCATTGAAAAAGATGTATGGGATGTAATGATCATTCATTTTTGAACCAGAATGTATATTAAGTTGAACATGGAGGAAGAACATAATCCAATGATCATGTAGTGAACCATTATGAACCCAATATAAGCACAAAACTACATTAAAAAAATTTACTTTACAGAAGGGTGTGTATCCCTCTAATGTTAAAGTACCTTGACCCATTAGACAACAACATTTTGATTCGAAGATAATTAAGATGATTACAACCCATCTTGTTTCGAAGATAATTAGGATGACTACAACCCATCTTACTCTGAGTGATGCTAGAATTGTAACTTTTTGAGGTAATGGATCTATGTCTAAAATGTGGAGTAGACAAATGGCAAACACTACAGTTGAAGAGTACAACAATGTATCATTTCATGATGGAATGGTTAATATAGTTCCATAATTTCTTACAATAGTTGACAATGCAACACATGGTATAATCACAACAAATGCATATGAAAATAAGTTTGTGTTTGATAGTGAAAAGGATATGTGGTCTATAAGGAACCAAGGAATTTTAGTAATACCAATAGAAAATTATCCTTTGCACAATTTAGTATATACTGAACCTATTGTGACCACACAAGGGAATTATTCACATGGTCTTAAAGCAGTATCAACTAGTTCTAAACTAAGGAAATCTATAATAGCCGAACCTAACGTAGAGGTACATGTACATTCAACTACAAAAATACCATCACATAGTATAATTACTACCAAATTAGTACCACTAGATCTAAGAAACAACCCTTCAAAACCCATAAGAGGTACTGAAGTAACATTTGTGCAACATACCCTATCCTAGGCCTTATAGGAGACCTTTTAATTATCCTGAAAACAAGAAATACTTTGATCTAGATGCTCATATATGAGTATTCAAAGCTAATATCAAAGCTAACAATGAAATAGTAAATGAAGAAATAATGAATTTATTCAACTTTACATTAAAAGACAATGCATCAAACTTGTGCAATAACTATATGCAAGATCATCCAAATTGTAAATTCATAGAGTTAAATAAGATTTCTATAGACGATACCAAATAATGCAAAATGATGAACATGTGTATCTACAATTGAAGAATCTAAAGTAAGAGTCAACAAAATGAATAGAGGTGTATTATGAAAGATTACTAAAATTGGCCATTAGTAATGCAAACTTTTATTACTAATAATATTTTCTAACGATTGTGTTCCGATCTAGACTAACGTCTTATCTACACATTACTACAACAAGAATGAAACAAAAAACTCTACAACAACACAATGGATTTGCAATTTAATGTGTGAAAAAGGTATTTTTGTACAAGAAATACAAAGTTCATTATTTGTACCACAAACTTTTAGGAACATGGATTGTAATTATGGGAAACCAAATAAGTGCAAAATCAAGTATGAATTATGCAAGTTATCATCGTACACACCATAATGTGGAAACATGTAGAAGCAAAAAGGAGGAATTTACTATAATTGTTGCTAAAGCTATTGCATTGGTTGGTAAACCTCCAAGACCATTAAACTATCCTTGTCATGTTTGTGGGATTATGTGACACAAATTGACAAATTGTTTGAAGTTTGGCGAAATGCAAGGACAAAAGAAGTAAAATTGTAAAAAACAAGCTTATAGCTTAAGTAAAAGTTATTAGTGCCTCAATTGACATGGTGGATGTTCATATGACCACTCAAAGTAAGGCAATTGAAGAACAAGTGTTCAAAGATTGAGAACCAAAAAAAAACAAAACTACAACTGATTAGGAAGCTAAAAAGAAGTTGAAAAAGTCTATGGTGGAAATCATTAAACAGATGCAAGCAACTAATCTTCCATTCGACATACCTACCATTGTAGCAAGAGAATGGACTAACAATTGGGTTAAGATGCCAAGTCCAATTGAACTTGCAAAACTAGCAAAACCACATGAAGTATTTTTTTACATCTCCAAACAAATTCATATTTGTTGAGGAAATCTTTTAGGATATCAATAAACAAATGCTGGAAATTAGTTATGCATTGAACCTTGGGTGGTTACCCAAAATTACACCAAACCTAAAGAAGTATGTATGGCAAAAATTGAAATTAGATAAACCATAAACTAATATTAAACCCATGACTAACAAAACAACCACGTTTGTAATTTTTGACATTAGCACAATAACAATTGTCGTAAATAATCTTATGGTTACTATAAATAGGAAGAAACAATATTGATGATGTACTTTTAGATGGAGGCTCAAGGGTAGATATCATCACAAAACAATTAAAAACTAAGTTACACTAATAAAAAAATGTCAATTTGTGACTACAAATTGTGATTAAAAAATAGTTGCAATCAACTTTAATTGCATAAATGAAGTCACATTGAACCTTTAGTCACAAATGATGACTTAGCATGATGTCAGCACATTTCCCATGGATGAAATATATGGTCAACATATACACTTCCATCCTTTGATTATCATATAACATTTACAACTATTAACCATTTTTTTGCAACTAATAAATTACCCTATCACTAATTGCCATTTGGCAACATAATGTTTTTTGGGCAACACATTTTCTAACTTTAGATTTTGCCACATGGTAAAACTTGAATTTTTTTTCATAAATGATTTTATATAATATATAATGAGGAAAATCAACATGGACTGATTTCAACATTTAACATTATGACACTTGGACAAAGGAAATTTTGACACGTGGCACTTAGAATAATTTTTTATGAAAATTAAATTTTTATTGAAATATTGATCTCAACCATCCATTATGATTATTCAATTTAGATGTATTCAGATTGTGACACATGGCACAATCAAAAGTTATCACATGACATATTGATTGAATTTTGGAAAAAATCAATTAAAATAAATAATTGCTTACATAAATAAGTAAGTAGGTAAAACTATGTGTTAAAAAAATACTTACCTACCTAAAAAATAAGGTAGATAAATAGGTAGAAAGGTAGATCAGTTAAATAATAACCATGTAAATTATTTTATTTTATTTCATGTTTTGCCTTTAGGGTTAAGCTTTTTTGAATTCATCCCAAATGGCATAAAACTTTTAACGTGAAATCAAAAAACACTTTCTTTATATATTTTGTAAGATGACATTAGAAAACAAAACATATTAATCAAAAACTTTAATTGCACTTTCGCTGTAAATTCAATTGAAACCAAAAATCATTATCCCACAAGTTTTGTGTTTCTTTTTTAATTTTGTAAATTATACAACTAAATAGGTAAGAAATAAATAACTTGTTAATTAAATAATTAATTAACTAGTAACTAATTACCTACCCACCCATGCACTCACAAAACTACCTATAATATAATTTTTAATTCGTTTAATAATTTTTAAAATAATATTGATCATTACTGTTTCATGGTTTCCAATAACTACTCAATTGGTTCATAATAATAATTCAAAATTATTATTATTATAAAAAATTAATATCTAATTAACTAATCAAATCACGAATTTAACATTAAAGTTTTTAATATATCTAATGATTTGGAAATTATTTATAAAATAATAATTATATATTTATTCAATTATTTAAATATAACTACTTTTTTACTTCTGAAAATTAACCTTTTAAAATGCTAGTGATCAACTAATTAAATAAAAAATAATTAAGCATTAATTGACTATTTAAAAAAATAAATTACTAAATAATTGATAATTCCTGAATACTAACTATAAATTATTAAAATTTTAACTTATTAACTTAATTAGTGGATATTAAACCAGTTTCAATAAAACATTAATATTAACTAAATAATTTAACTCGTGAATCATTCATTATGTTTTATTTTATAATTAGCTAACTAATTAGCTATTAACTATTTATTAACTATTAACCATAATTTTTTAATTAATAATATCAACTATCACATAGTTTAATAAATATTATTAATTTATTAAGGCAATATTAATTCATCATTAATAATAACTAGAAAATTTAATTTGTGAAGAATTTATTATTTATTATTCATTGGCTGACTAAATATTTTCTAATTAATAGTCATTAGTTATTAACCATATCTCTTGATTAAATTAGATTATTGAGATATTTCAGAACTAATTAAATAGTGAATAATCAGATAATTATTTTCTGAATAATTAATCAGAAAATTTTATATATCTGACTAATTATTCAAAATAATTAGTTATTTCATAGTAACTAAATATTATGTAATAGTTAATAAACTATTGACAAATCATTCATTGGTAAATATTAGATATAGAATATTTATTTATAAACTGATTGACTTATTGATAAAAATTGAATAAATTTTTATGAACTAATTATTATTGCATATTTCCTAATTAATCAATTAATAAATATGAATAATTATTAATTATTGTATCAATTTAAGATTTAATATCTAATTAATCAATGAAAAGTTTTGAAGTGACTAATAAATTATTTTATAATAATAAATTATCAATAATTAATTCTCATTTAATATAAAAATTATATCAAATTAATATGACCTCGCTACTATAATTTAATCGTACCTTAATAAAGATGGTATATTTAAATGAACCATACAAAATCAAAATGAATTTTTTTCAATCCAATATGCCCATAATATACATGGGCAAATATATGTTTAATATGTTCTTAATGTAGTCCACAAAACCTTAGTGTACATTCAATGTATAAACACACCATAATAAGTAATCAAATTATAACTAATTTTGAAACTAAATGAACATAGGATCCTATTCATGGATGAAAAAATCTAAAAAGCAATTCAATATGGAAGGATGTGTAATTTAATAATCACACCATAGTTGCGAAAATAGTTGTAATTTTTTAAAAATGGTATTAGTTGCAAAAATGATAAAACAAAGTTGTAAATGATAGATAGTTGCATGTAGTCACATGTAGTTACAAATTGAATGGTTACATATTGCAAAACTTCTTGTAATGTTAGGACTACCTAAACTTAAACCTACACCTTACAAATGTGGATGGCAACTCAAACAACAACAAAACTGATAGGATTGATCAGAAACCTCAAGATGTATGTGCATGGTATACCGTACATAACCACCTTTACAATTTTACAAAACATTGTTGTAAATTTGAATCATGTTATGTTGTTCAGTAAACCATGGCTTAAGGATGCCAAAGTGGCACGTGTGTGGGGGAATAACATGATTAAAATATAGGGGAATGGCACCATCAAAATTATAACAATGATTAAACATTTGGATATTAACTTGAAAAGATGATAAGTCTTACTATGCTTTGACTATCAAAATGGCATCACAAATCGAGGAAGAAAATTTGATGTTTGCAAGTGAACATGAGTTATTTTCTATTGGCATAATTAGTTTACCTTTAAATGTTGTGAATGTAGTTGTAATCAACATAATTTAGATTGAGAAAGCAACATGTATTGCAAATTTTGCTATAGAGCCCACCTTAACCCACAAAGGTCGTATAGAAACAATTGTTGATAATTAATGAACCTGAGGTAGCTCTTGAAGACACAATGTATCTCGAAACTTACTATCACCACAAACCCAAACAAGTACAAATTGATGAGACACCAACAAAGGTCAAAGTATAGGAACTCCAAATTACATGATGGACCTTAATTGACAACCAATAATTGTTGCAAATCAACCTAGACCAAAGAACAATCCATAGACAATTAAGGTAAATGCACAATTAACTAAGGAGAACATGAAATCATTAAAGGAATTGTTGATTGAATACAAGGATGTCATTGCATGGACCTATAAAGACTTGAAAGGCATACCTCCAAAATTGGCATGACATCATATTGAGTTGGAGACATCAATTCCACTTGTGCATCAAGCAAGGTACAAAATGAATCCAAATATGTTGTAGTTGTTTAGCAAAATATAGATAAATTGTTAACATCCAAATTTATATAGCATGTAAAAGAAGCTACTTGGCTATCATTAATAGTGGTAATTCCCAAGAAAAATGGAAAACTCAAGATCTATGTAAACTTTAGAAAACTAAATGTAATCACAATGAAAAATCCATACCCATTGTCTTTTATAGATGAGGTTATGAACAAAGTTGTAGTGCATGATGTTTATTCCTTCTTAAATGGATAATCTAGATACCAAAAGACAAATACAAGACAACCTTTGTAACATATTGATGAGCTTATACTTGGGTAGTGATGTCTTTTAGAGTGAAAAATGGACCTCCTACTTACCAAAGGGTAGTAAGCACATCCTTCAAAAATTATCTAGAAAAATTCACGAAGATTTTTAAAAATGATTTCACTATTTATAGTGACATGCATACTCATTTGGGGTTAGTTCAAACTATGCTTCTAGAAGTGTAGAAAACTTGGGATTAGTTTGAACCCAAAAAAATGTTTTATGGTATTTTTAGGGATGATACTAAGATTTATAATATCCAAGGAAGGTAAACTACCAAATCCTAAGAAAATGCAAGCCATAGTTTAAATGCTTGTACTCGCAAATCCACAACAAATTCATGTATTCAACATAATGACTTAGTTTTATAGATGTTTCATTAAGAATTTTGTATTCAAAATGGCCCCAATAACTAAACTCATGAGGAAGACATAATAGTTTATATGGACGCCAAATTGCCCATGTTGTTACATGAAGCCATGTTTTGAAGACAAACGTACTGATTCACCAGCCACCTAGACACCCATTATTCATTACGAGCAAGTATTTTTTATATCATAATGTAAGGCCAAATGATGTGATTTTTGTGTTCCCAAAGATTGTGTCCAAAGATCAAAGGTTCAATATGTTGTGGAGATATTTCTACATGCCCATACATACATGTTACAGTGGGTGTTCTAGATGTTTTACATCAAACCAGTCAATAGTCTTGAACTTTAAATGTTATTTTCCAAGGTGTGAATGGGCCCACCCACCACACTACATGTAATACTTCCAACAATTGCAAGACAATCATTTTTTATGCACAAAGTCATGTCCAACCATTGTGCTTCAAATCCAATAAACACATACATTGCTCAAAAAATACACCCACCTCAAAAACATGCATTTGCAACAATGGCATTTGTAGCATGGGTGATTATGATAATTCACATCCTCCAACACATCCTCAATTCCACACTAGAACCACATAGCCAATTAGTGCTAGGTGCGCTAGTTCTAACTATGTGCCTTTTTGTAGGCTAAATATTTAGATGTTAGTGGTTGAGTGCACTGCATAATAGATTAACATTTAAATCAAACATCCACCTATTACAAGGTTTGAGGCCCTAAAAATTAAACCCAATTTCTTGATTGAATAACCAAACAAACAAACAATTAGAGCGAACAAAACTTAAACATCTACCACCCACCCCATGGTCAAATGACCTCTAGACCACCACCACCTTAAATTGCATATGGTTCTTGAATTTATCTAACACATCAATGATTGAATGTATATATAAATGCCAATAGGAAAACATGGATCGATTCAAGTCATCAATGCTTCAATTTGGGATGTTTAGAAATAACAAATGTTGGAGTCTAGCTTGGCAATTATGTGTTCAACTCCCCTACATTGTGTTCCCCTTATACGTGACCATTTTGGTTTTCCACTTGGCTTACAATGAGGGGAACACACAAATTAAATCACAACTCAAATCTTGAACTACAGAATTTGTAGATGCATGTATGTAACCCTTACTAGAATGAAACGTGGACGCAAAGTAACTATACACAACAAACAAAAACCATAGAGAACACAAACCAAAACTATGACTTAGCCAAGTAGAAACTTGGAATGCAGGCTTGGCACTTGTAGGTTTAAGGGTTGGCCATTGCTTGCATTTCACTCTAAAACTATAATGGGAAACTCCTAAGCATGCTTTTGATAGCCATTGTCCAATGGATGTTGTTAGGAAAAACCCTTCCATGCAACGGCTAGCACTTGTGCTAGGTTGCTTATTGTTAGGCACCCTAGAGCCTGCTTGCTTGATTATATACATAATGGTCACCAAAGCATATAATTTCAACAATCTCTAGGATAAGTTCACCACAACGACTAGCCCTAAATCTAAAAGCTATTGTGTGCAATAACTACAACACTCCCTATAACTCATTAACCACAATGAGTTATTTTCGAAGTATACATTGAACCCAAAGGCACATGTGTGCAACAATTGTAACTTTTTTTAGGTCAAGTTAACCATTGCAAGTTGTTCTTATAGTTTTATCAGATTTTTTGAAAGAGTTGTTCCTACAAGGCCTCCACATAAAGTTAAAGTAACCCTAATCTTTGTGGGTAACCTTGACCTTTGTTTCTCCATCAACTTCACACATATGGGCGACATGTGTATCATATTCATAAATTCCATTAGTGATGTGCGTGGACAATGTTTATACTACTTCCCTTTGAAGGACAATAGCTTGGGTTTTCTTAGGTGGGGTGGCCATTCTATAGTGTTTCTTACCACATTGCTAGCAATGTTGGTGCCATGCACAACTCTTGAACCTTACACTTTGTATGCATGGCCATGAAAACAAGTATTTGGTGTATCCAAGACATGCACCCAAACAAGAACTAGCATGAAGCATGGTAAGGGTGTTATGTGATTTGAAGTGGTTGTTTATAGGTGGTTTGCATTGGGTTGTTTGTCTTGAAGCATTTGTAACATTGACCCCTATGTGACCAATTGCATAAATGTTATGTATGTGGTAAGTTGTTGAAAGTTGCCCTATGTATTCATCAATTAAAGCATCAACATTCGAGATTTGTGGAATGTCTTTACGCAGGGCGAATTTGTGGAACGTCTTTAGGCTAAGTGACCTGAAAAGGCACATGTTAATTTGCCCTTTCATATCTATGTTGGTGGGTAAGGAAAGGGGTGAAATAAGTATAAGGATAAGAGATATTTATTAAGAAAACAATGAAGTAGTTAGGCTTGGAATTGAAGCCCCATTTGAGATTTTTCACAAAGTGTTTTTTCAACCCTAATCAAATATTTAGGCAAACCACCCTAAAAAATGTCGAAAATAACCACATCATCGGGCAAAGCTCACATTCGAGCACCAAGGGAACATTGGACAATCGCACGATCTTACAAATCATTTGATCTATCTAACCTCATTGCGTAATGCCAAGGCCATAGATCCTTTAGTTTGAAGCCACACGATCTTACAAATCAATCGATTTGTTAAACCTCACTATGTAGCACCGAGGCCATAGATCCCTCAATTTGAAATTCAAACATGCCCATTACTTTTAATTGCACTTGCTGCTTTACACTACTATTTTGTGTTATGCTATCTTCGTTCTACACCCATTCTTTTGCACATTACATCATTAGGATTTGGATACGGGAAGCAAGTTGTTGTTGGGTTTATCATATTAATGGTTATGAGCTTGATTTCAAGCAACTAAATGCAAGAAGACACTGACATCAACCTTTATGAAGAGTAGAGGTGAAGCAAAATCACCAAAAACCAAAAGCGTTTAGATTCCATATTACAATATGCACAATAGTAAGCTTTCCTGTTCAATGTTGTTTTTGGGTTTCAGTTTTGCCAACTTGAACATATTACACATACAATCTCCCTTGATCTCCCTTTGTTTCCGGCCATAGCCTTGTGGTTGTCTTGGTGTTTCACATCACAACCTTTTCACTGCCATAGCCATGTGTTCCACAACTTGTGTAATGTAGAAGCGGTTTTTTTTTACAAGCTCTTGAAAAACATGTCACAACAACAAAAGTTGTAGCCAAGCCCGTTATAGTTGACGACACTATTACCATAGGACCTTTTCAATTTAATAGTCAAATAGTGACCATCGAAGTGTTAACCATGGCTGAATTTGATAACCTTGGATACAACATTGAAGAGGATTTCAAAAATGATTTTGATGAAAACTTAGACGAGGATTTCTATTCCCCTTTAGATGAAGGGACAAGTGATAGTGAAAAAGACCCTATTGAAGCTCCACAAAAACAACAGGCGGGCACATCCAAGTTGGTGGCACAATCCTTTCTAGGAGTAAAGGTAAGGCTTGTTAATATTTTTTATTTCATGGGAAAGCTCTATTTTGTTTGCAACAACTAATGTTAACCATGCCACATATAGGGGGTGGGGAAATGTGCATGCCAAAGAGGTCTTGGGTTGGTTGGACCATAACAATTAGTACATAACTAGCCACCACTTGTTACAATGCGACCCCTTTTGAACCAACATTGACCTCTAAATAGCTTGGGGAACAACAACCTATGGGAGGTGCATACACATAAAGACTAGTTGTAGCTTTGGCATACCCAAATGCCACATAACACCATCCACGACACTATAGACCATGACCTTCTACAACATGCACATACCAACCTGGAATAGAACATCGTGAGGATTACTATTTAGAAGGATGTGTGTACCAGACATTAGTTCACAACTTAGGTACCTCCATAGGAACATTGCCAAGGTTTGCAGAATGCCAAGAATCGACTGCTTGTGCTTTTGAAAAACAATTATTATTATTGTTCAATGCAGGACATGAGGCGTTTACATGTTACTGCAGTTCGGCGACAAAGTAAAGTTGTTGCCAAAAAATAGAAGATGGACCCAACCACATGAAGACGTAAGGGGAAAATGTTGATCAATGTGAATAGCAAAGGAGTTCCATTGGTTCCAGGTAGGAACCAGTGGCATGTAGCATTGAAAGGCCATACCCTACACTACTTGGATATCACAAAGTCCATAGATGTACAACCTATCGAGAAGATGGAAAAAATGAAAGGAAGTTTAAATTGACAGTCCGACTACATTGACCTTGGTCTTAGTCATGACCACATGCAATTCATAGCTAGGAAAATATTGAAGACAAGACAGTGTGAATGGCTAAAGATTTGGAAGATTGGTATCCTCTTTATGTTATGCCTTGTGTGTGATTGCAAAGATTCTCACAGTTGACCATGTAATACAAGCTTACATGGGGTGTTTTACAAGGCGGAACATAGGTGGTTCAAAGTGAATCAATTGTTATGAAACAACTTAGGATGTTTTGATGAATTACTAAAACACAAAAACATTTTATAATAAATAGATCATCATGACATTCGCATGGGCACAAGTGAAAAATCCTTCAAAATCTAATCATAGTGCGCCTACACAATAAGCACACATTGTAAGTTTTAGAACCCTATCTAGTAAAGGGATGTGCCAACCATTAATCATTCATATAGGTCTGGCATCTCCACTTTTGAATAAACCCTAAACCTTATTACTTCACAATGAGTTTCATATGTCTATTGATTGTGCTATTATTAGTTCTGACATCCCAATTGATATGTCCATTATGGGACCAAACCATAATCCATGGATTGTCACAACCCCACTTTGGCCAAGTGTGGGGGTGAAGCCCAACACTTGGAAAAGTTGGAGGTTTGGAGTCCTCCGAGACTCCCGAATGTTTAGAGCTCGACAGCAAGGCCCAAAACACCTCGCATTTGGGTGTTTTTGGTGTCATTAGAAAGGTCTTGGAACGTAAATATCGAAAATGGCCTCGCATTGGCAATTCGGACATATGCAGCCCAAATTATGGGCAAAAGAAGGGCCGGGAGTCAAACTGGCAATTTGACTCCTGACCACTAAAAGTCGGCAATCGACCTCTTCCCAACGTCGCCTTGGGGAGTGCGACACGGCGTTGGAAAGCTCTTGATGAGAGCTATAACTTTTGTTTAGGATTCGTCCCGATCCGAGTTTGGGGCGAGGAGCTGTGGCCGTCCAAAGTCCCGAAACTCCAACCCGGGACAGTTTCGGGACTCCATTTCGGGAGTCCCAACAAAATGTGCCATTCGGATGTAGCCTCCGCGACCAGCCGCAGAGAATACTATAAGGGGGAAGGTGGTGGCTTCCCCCG
>Ga0116231_10004762_pt1 | contig 27265 bp, 23 predicted proteins | sample S1TSphgellanicum_2_FD_89695 | JGI IMG/M metagenome (GOLD analysis project Ga0116231, IMG submission 89695) | Host-associated microbial communities from peat moss isolated from Minnesota, USA - S1T2_Fd - Sphagnum magellanicum MG | ecosystem: Host-associated > Plants > Peat moss > Unclassified... | reverse complement strand
GTTGTGTGGTGTTTTGTTGTGATGTGGTTTTGTTTGTTTATTTCTTCCTGTTATTGTTTTTTTTTTTTTTTTTTTTTTTTTTTTTTTTTTGTTCTTCTCCGAGTTCTATTGCTGTGGGAAGAAAAACTCGCCTACCGCAAGTTTAGTCCGCCATCAGAACAAGTCGCTTGCAGGCAGGCAGGTGTTGTCGATGAGCTTGGATGATGGAGTTTCGTGTCTTGGAAACTCATCAGTAGCTCTGCTGTTGATGCTGCTACTGCGGTTTCTTCTTGATGCTCTTTCTGCGTGTGCGGGGCTGCAGAAATTAGATCTGTAGAGTGGAAGAGCAGGATCTGCTGCTGCATTGTCTGGCGGTTGAATGAAGAAGGAGATCCGGTTTGATCTGGTGGTGTTTTTCAGCCAGTTGGATTGAAGCGATGAAGCGTTGGAGATCGCCGGATGATGCTGTTGCTTGCCGCGTTTGGATTTGAATGCAGGTACGGAAACAAAAACAAAAACACTGTGCTCTGCTGCTGCGTTGCAGAGCAGTCAGTCAGCTAGTTTGCAGAAATTGCGGTTCCGTCTCGCAGCGATGCATGTGCCGCATCGATTTCTACGTTTGGAGAGGAATCGGGGGAGGAGGAGGAGGAGCGGCGGGCGAAAGGATTTTCTTGAAAACAGATGCTGTGAATTGGAAGCGATCGCACAACGATGATTCTTTCATCTCACTTCGAGACGACCTGTTTTGTCTTGCAGGTCCGTCAACACGTTCTACTAACGCGAATCTGACCTTCGCAGTTTGTTTTGTGCGGGAGAGAGCGCATCGGAGAGCGCATCGGATAGCACATCTATCGAGCAAAACGTCGGAACCATCTGAAAAGAAAATTCCCCGCCAGTTCCATAAAGCTTCTTTTCTCCCTCTCCCACAGCAACGCTTCGTGCAATGGAAGCAGTTGCAAGAAGCACAGGGAAAGGAAGGACAAACTGCGCAGCAGCAGCAGCAAGAGGCCAGCATATTATCAGATTCACTGCTCCTCCTCCCTGCAGCACTTCGTTCCCTGCAACGCAATCCTCGGATCTTCAGCTATCCAACAACGTCAAGAATCTTGGAAAGTCTATTACCCTGAAATGGAGACATAAGGATTTGTCTGCATTGCCTGCTAGAAGGAGATCAGTATTGACGACGCTTACAATTACGCAAAGTGTTCACGAGATCGCTGAAGTCAATGGTACACAGTACGAGGGTTCCAACAAGCCAGGTGCTGGGAAGAAGAAGAAACCACAGCAGGGAGAGATGAGTAACAATAAGACCCTGTCTTCTTCTACTACTACTACTCCTACTAAGACGACTACATTTGAAGAACTCCATTCCACACATGCAGGATTCAATGCCGTACTTGGTGCAATTGCTAGCTTTGCACTGGCAGCAGACAAGCGGCGGCGGTCTGAACAGCTTCTTGCTGACAAAATGGACTTGTCAGCTGCGGAGTCTTTTAGACAGGGAAGGCTTGTTGAAGGCAGACGTGTGTATCGTCAAACTTTTGTGATACGCTCATATGAAGTGGGCGTTGATAAGGCTGCCTCCATTGACACATTCATGAATCACCTGCAAGTAAGTGGATCCCTAAAAGCATTCTTCCCTAATGCAACTCTGTAGGAGAAAAGCTCAAGCAGAAAGCTCATTCAATTGTAACAATGAGAATTGAATTTGATGATGACAAAAAAACAGAATGCTAAACATCATCAACACAAACTCAAGTCAATTGCTGGGTTTGATGAAGAGACTTGAATGTTCAGTAGAGTGGGGCTTTGCAAACAACTCTTCCTTGACAATGCTTAGTGTAGGCCAGGGTGTCTTGTTGTGTTCACGTTTGTTACAGACCCATCCCTCCTTTTTGGGCATTCTTGTTCATGACAGTGCCATGATGGGTTTTGGAACAGGAAACTGCATTGAATCACGTATGGATGTCTGGTTTGGCCGGAGATGGATTTGGTGCCACACATGGAATGATCCGTAATGACCTGATTTGGGTTGTTACTTGTATGCGTATTGAAGTCGATGCCTACCCTGCTTGGTAAGTTGGTGATTTTGCAGTGTTCAGCCTATTAAGTCTTCACCTGTGTGAGGTTTAGCTGAGAGGCAGCCTGACAAGTGCATGATGGTTAGTCTTTGATGCTTGTCTTCTGCAGATCAAAGACTACCCATGGGACATATCTGCAGATCATTCTATCAAGGTCTTTGCACACTGTCAGATTTAGGAAGTTGGACGGATGGGTCTTTGTTTAGTCCAAACTGTAGTTGGCACTTTTGTCACTTGTGATACCAGTAATATCTTACAAAGCCCTTGGTACTTGACAGGGGGGATGTGGTGGAGGTGGATACATGGGTAGCCGCATCAGGCAAGAATGGGATGAGACGTGACTGGCTTGTGCGCAATTACAAAACAGGGCAGATCATTTCCCGTGCTACAAGGTGCAAGCTTCATCCTCCCCATATGCTTATTCTATCTTCAATGTGCAACAATTTGAGATTGGTTCAGATTGCAAAAGGAAATCTCTGAATCTTATTGCCTTGCAGCACTTGGGTGACAATGAATCAAAACACAAGGAGGCTTTCAAAGATGCCTGATGAAGTTCGAGCTGAGATTTCTCCTTTCCATCTCGAAAGATTCTCCATGAAGGACAAAAACACCATGACACAGAAAATAGAAAGACTTGATGATACTGCCCAGTTTGTGCAGTATGGGCTGACTGTAAGTGTTCCTCTCTTGAACCTGGCATCCAGAATTAAATGCTCATGCACATATTCATAGAGCTTGGAAAAACAGAAAAATTCTCATGATTGCTGCATATGTGGCATCAGAAAATTTTCTGTAATCTTACTCCACATGACCCTCTTGTTGCAGCCAAGACGCAGTGATTTGGACATGAATCAACATGTCAACAATGTGAAATATGTTGGATGGGTGATGGAGGTAATCTTGTCTTAGCCTGTTTCTCAATAGTCCAATAAAGGGTATATATTTTCCTTCATATGTGGCTTACCTAAGTATCTCAGTTCATGAAGCCAGAAGATGTCCCGGTAGCTCTCTTCAATAGCACTTGGCAAGATCAATTGCTCTTTCTACCTGATGTTTGGGGCATTTTAAGGTTCTCTGTTATTTGAGTTATTGTTTTCATGCCAATGGAGGATACTTGCTTCTTTGTTTGGCTGGTTGATAGGAAAAGTGGCAGTGAAGGCAATATAATGTGGTTACAGTCTAATTTAGAATGTGGTTGGGGATGCAGAGTGTTCCAGTTGCAGTTCATGAAAAATATGAACTTTCAAGTATGGCACTCGAGTACAGAAGAGAGTGCAGCCAATCTGATGTTCTGCAGTCAATGTGCAGTCCTGCTTCTGCAGTGCCAGGGAATGAAGGTGAAGTAGAAGTGAATGGAGCAGGCTGCTCTCACTCAGCTGGATCTCAAACATCAATTCCAGATGTTTCCAGCCATATACCTCCATGCTTGCAATTTACACACTTGTTGCGGTTGCAAGTTGATGGTGCAGAAATCCTCCGGGGTAGAACACACTGGAGATTAAGGGATTCCAAACACTCAGATTGAAACTGGATTACTTGCAGGCTTTTGTAGGGTATAATAGCCTATGGCCAGAGAAGTCAAGCCTATCCTGATATGATTTTGAATTTTGAGATTCAGAGATTTCCAACCAACATTATTTGCCCATAAGTCAAGGAGGTAAAAGTTTCTAAAGTTTAGGGTTTGTGAAGCCTGGATGTGCAGAGAAACAGCACACAAGGTGTCTTTACTTGGTCAATGTCTCACCTTGGATTTTGGATTTGACCTTCTGATAAGGGCCACAGGCATGGATTGAGCACTACTGGTGGATTTCAGCGATATAAAACCTTGTCTGTTCTACTACTGTTTAGACAATGGGCTGTATTTGCTTGCATTTGTTGTCCTGGTTTGTAGTTGCACTAGATTAGGTCAAGTGCTGAACAAACTGATGTTGGACATTCCTTGCCCTGGTCAGTATAGAGAATCTGATCTGCTTGATCATATTGGAGGCATGCATGGTCCCTGTGGGTATTTGATGAAGCTGATAGGAGCTTTTGTAGGTAGCAGACAAAGCTCACTTGAACACTTGGGGTTCGTGCATGGTGTGTCAATGTCCTTGCCAGTGGAGGAAAAGGAGATTGAAACAGGCCTCAAAAGCATCTCTGGTTGGACTTGTACTTGTGATCAGTGTGAAATATTCTTCCCTTCCATGTTGTCCATTTATCTGACAATTGTTATTCAGGAACAGGGACCGATGGATTGTGGTAAACATGGATATGTCAGCATCTGGTGCATGTGAGTACAGGCACATTGCAAAGAGGTTTGTGTATGGAAGGACAGGCAAAGACATCGTTTGTTGGCTGTTGGAGTTTGAGCCTTGTCACATCAGGATTCTGAGCAAGATCATAAGACAGGTTAGTATGCATCACCACAGCTTAAGAAGGGTTTGCTCATGTTTCATCCTAGGATTTGTTGTATAAGAAAATGGGGCAATGCTTTGTATCACCTGTCAATTTGTCTTATGAAAGAACATAACAATTGCAGTAGAGCTCAAGATACTGACCAAAAGCATTTCTCCGTGTGTAGATTGAGGTATTGCTTCCTCCCGTCATCTGTGGGGCTTGACTTCAACTCTTGGGATGCGTGGCTTGTACATTTCAAGAGTGACCTTTACAAAGATGTATTTGTAATTATTAATGTGATGCAGCACCAAATAAGTCACTTCTCAGGTGAGTCAATAAAACTGTCCAATCGAATTAATATTCAACCTTTGAAATGCTAGCAAATTATACTTCCAACAAAAGGAGATTGTTAAAGAAAAGGGCAATGGGAAATTGTTGAATTGGGATGATATGTAGAAAGTGAAGTACACATGTCATGTGATCTCGTATGTGCTTACAATTGACAACAACAACAATTGGGTTTTGAAAAGCTATCAAAAAATTTGAATATGGAGGTTTTAAAATTCCATAAGGATGGAATGTAAATTCAACTTCAACATGACACTATTGTATATCAAACCATCAAATTTGAATTGCTTAAATCAAAGGTTGTACTAAAGAATGATGCATGATGGTATTTCCAAGGCAATTATCTTTTTTTGTTAAAATACAGCTGAATGCTTGAATGTTGAATTTGGGCTAAAATGCATTCATCCCTTCCCCAAATAACTATTCTAGTAATTAATAAATCCTTCATATTTGTTGATGTTAGAAGTATTTTGGGATTTTGAGCATTCATCCAAGTCCCTCAAAATTTTCACAAATCTTGAAAGGTTTGATCCCATCTCGGTTTGAAGGAATTGGACCACCACCTTACACTTATGTCTCATTTGGTGGTGGACCTCGTATGTGTCTTGGCAATGAGTTTGCACATGTATAGATCATTGTGTTCTTGCATTATTTAGTGATTAATTACAAATGGTCAATGGTTTACCCCAATGAGAAAAGTGTAGTTGATCCATTTCTCATCTTTGAAAAAGGGCTTCAACTTAGAGTGCATAAAAAAAACACATGGAATTTCAATAGGGGGAGAAAAAGGTTATAATACATTGAAGTAAAATACAAACATTCAAACTTGAAGCATAGGAGATCAAAACATAATGCATGTCTGTTGATGGAAAACAAACACCAAGCTTGTTATTTTTGTTGAATTTTGATATAAATTGCTCTAAAGACTATTGTAAAGCTTTGGGTGTGTGTGCATTACAACTCAAAGAATGGATTAGGAGCATAATCAAGATGGGTCATTTCTACCATGTGATATTCTTTTCATGAAAGGTTATTTGACATTTTTATTATTCAATTGTTCATAGGAAATGTGGCATCACAACATGTGCAACTATGGCAAACTTACAATGACTTGTTTTTAAAAGCATTATCCTTAATTGGAATCACTTTAAAAGTACACAAAGTGTTTTACTTTGAAATAGAAAGATGTCATCTTGGTGGATCCTAAGAAGCAAAAACAAAACTATGGGATAAATTTAATGGTATTCTAGACATCAAACTTTAGGATCTTGCCACTAGTCCATGAATGAAACTCACCACATGGATGACATTAAACGATTAATGGATTATGTGTGTGCATTGATTGTGAGTTCAAGTTTTACATTTATAATTTCACACAATTTTCTTTGACCATTACACAAGATAGAAGTGTAATGGATCATTTAAATTTGAACTTAAATGGTTTTCTATGGATGAAAGATCTTACATGGTTATACATTTGCATGGTCATGGTTGGAATGTTTATGTACACTTGTTCAAGTTGTAAGAATTAATGTTGGGTGGTTCTTTATTTGGCCTTGGTTATTTTTCGATTCTTTGCCAATTATATAATATATACCCTCCAATATCAACTTGACAAAACCTTCGTTCCTGAAACTAAACCAGCATTTGCCAATTTTGAAAAACCTACCCTCAAAACCAGACTGGGGTTTGCCAAAATCAAAAAACTCGACCCTACCTTGAACCACCAAAATAGAGCCAAGGTTCTTTGACTGAGACTAGTATGTGTGGAATTAAAAAATCAGGTGGTTTTTTGTGTTTGGGTGAAAACTAGCTTGTGTGGAATTTTAAAAACCGAGTAGTTTCTTGATTTAAGGTTTTCTTCCGAGTTTTGTTGTGTGCACACTTATGTTTTTGCCATCACCGCACTTTTTTGAATGTAACCTTGGCAAGAACACACGAAGAATGCTATTAATTTTTCTTTTGCTTTTATTCAAGAATCAACATAATGGGTGCTAAAGATGCATTGGAGTTTGATGTGGAAGAACGTTTTTTTTTTAAACAAAAAAAAATGTCTAATTTCTTTTCCAATCAACTTTGAATTTTTTGTTTTGTCTTTATTGTTGTCTCTCGGCTTTTGATTCTTTATTTTACGTTTTTCTCAAGCTCTAGTGTTTTCGTTTGCAAGTATGTGGAAACATGGGTTTGCATCTAAGCACAATTTTACATCTCACCTTTCTTGCTTACTACTTCTACCAGCCTATTTTACCTTCTACTACTAACATAGAAGACCATGGAGTCTTTTACTACCACTAGTGCTAGTGCACAAAATACTAGTTACACATTTTGTGTTATTGGTGCACAAGTGAAGGGATAGTAGCAACAATGGCATGGATGGACTAAAGCAACTGGAAAACTTGCTTGAATTTGGTGTTGATGATGAGGTTGGCATTGACATTAAGGATCCTCTACTACAAGAAGTGTTTTTGGAATCCTTAAAGAAATAGTTAGCTTATTGGAAACCTCACCAAAAGACTTCAATAGCTTGGGCCTTCTTCATGGTAAATGACAATCAAGTGTTAATTTGAAGCAAAGTCAATTAATGCGTTGCATTATTTGCCACAACGACACAATGGGCCTTGAAATTTTGGCCTTATGCACAAGGTATTATAAAGGATTTATTTCTTATAACAAAGCTCATGGCATATCAACCATGACAAAACACGTGTAGCAAGATCATGTTGCTTTGCTCAAGAGGTTTAAAGATGAGCAACACGCTTGTTGTCGAAGCAATCTTGATGCAAACCAACAACGAGACCAATAACAAAACAGTAGAATGTTAGTTCAAGTTTCATCTTAGGATTTTTTGCCTCTTAAACCCATTATTGAAAAACCATGATAGCTAGAAGAGGTTTTCCAAGATGTGATGTTATTTGTGATCAAGGGTTTTTTTGGCTTTGAAGACAATGGAATCTATTTGGTTACAAAGACTAACTATTTGATTATGCCCAAAAGTGAACTTCCCATTGAAAAAGGTATTCATTAATGAGATTCTTCTTGCATTAATGAACACAACCATGATCAAATATGTGTAATTTGCATTGGTTAAATTCTTGACATCTGCCTACACTTTCAATCTATGGATGTCCAAAAGGGCCCACAATGTTTTTGTGGTGGTTGTTAATTTCCTCTCCACCAATTAGGAGCCCAAGCACATCACCATTGGCTTGTTTGAGGCCAATGATACAAGTGGTGCTATTATGGTTGTGAAGCTCAAACACATCCTTGACAAGTTTGCACTCACGCACAAGATTGTGGGCTTTGTCAAGGACAAAAGGCCCAATTTGCAAACTTGTGCTCAAGCTTTGAAAGTTGTTGGTGTCTTGTGGTCATCTTGACACAATTGAGCCATTTGATGGCCATTGTTTTGGGCATACACTATCAAAGGTATGCTAATGCCACTTCTGATGACAAGGTGGTTTGCGGGTTATAGTATGCATCGATCAAATCTACCCAAGCTAACATCTAGAAATATATCACATGGCTAAAGAAATCCAACAAGGGGAAGCAAGAGTGGGAGAAGCCATATGTGGATTTTTGCCGTAGCCCCCACAAATTGAACACTTTAGTGAAGACAAAGTACTTAGAAATTCTCAATGTTTTTCTTTTTCAATTTGAACTCTTTGGTTTTGGTTGTCAAGTTGTCCTTTCATTTCATTTTTCCACAATTTGTTTTGAGTTGATTTGAGGTTTGTGGTCTATGGTGGCACATTTTATTTAGTTTGACCTCTCTGATTTAAGGTTTCAAGGTTTGCTTGGCTCATATCAATTTTCATGGACTCTTTTTAGTTGATTTAAGGTGTACCATGGCACATTTGATTTATTTTTAGCTTTTTGGTTTAGGGGTTCCAATTATCCTGGGCTCATTACAAGTTCCATGGAACCTTTTGAGTTCATTTTAAGTTTGTCAAATGGCACATTTGATTTAAATACATGCACTTTGGTTTAAAGGTTTTAATTATCATGGGTTCATTGCAAGTTCCATGGAGCCTTTTGAATTCATTTTAGGTTTTCATTGGCACATTTGATTTGAATACATGCTCTCTAGTTTAAGGGTTTGAGTTATTTTAAGCCCATTGCAAGTTCCATGGAATGTTTTGAGTTCATTTCAAGTTTGTCCAATGGTGCATTTGATTTATTTGTGGGTGAAAGTAGGAAAAAAGGAGCCAAGCAGTGTGTGGATAGTCCTTAAAAATTATTTTTTGAAATTTTGAAAAATCACCATGGGAACACAATATATTTAAAAAATGTTTTATTTTTGAAATAATTTTTTATACTTTCAAAGTTGCAACTAAAAAATTTCCATGAAAATTCACCATGTTTCAAAATTCCTTTTGTATGTTTAAAGCATTCAAGAAAAACATGTGGATAGGTGGTTTTTTTGTATCAAAAGTGTTTTTCCCTTATCAAATGTTCACCAAATTTTTTCAATTTAATATTTTCCACAAGAAGGGATCCATGTGTTCAAAACATTCAAAAAATAAAAATACATATATCATTTTAAATTTTAATACTCGAATGTCCTTTTACACTATTATAGTTTTGAATTTGTAATCATGGTTGAAAGTAAAGTTATAGATTTGACTATAATGTAAGGCTTGATGCAAAACATTTTGAGTTTTTATCATGTTATATGTCACATTTGGTTTCAAATTTGATATTTAGTTTAAAAAATTGTGTGAAAAATGCAATATAAACCAATAGAAAATTGCTGCATGGAAAATACAATCTTTGGAAAGGACTTTAACCTTGGCATGACTAGTTCTTTTTTTCATGTTTTCACCCTTGTAGATTTATGCTTTAAAAGTTCCAATTATCATGGGTTCATTACAAGTTACATGGAGCCTTTTGAATTGATTTTAGGTTTGTTTAGTGACCCATTTGATTTAAATACATGCTTAACCCTATGATTGTTTTTGGGTGGCCTTGTTCATAATCTCCTTCATATCAGTCATTACATTGATGATGTCATCAATAACGTCATGGGGTAGCTGCTCCTTATGTTTAGGAATGAAGTTCAACATCTTTCACCATCTTTTGGACATCCACTTCTAACCTTTAAATGTCTCCTAATGATTACATTGTGATAGTTTGTTCCTTCCTAATTGAATTCTGTCACATGTCATTTCATACAATTTGAATTTGATCATGGTTTCTTTCATTTAATTTGATTTCAACCATAGATTATTTTATTTCATTTGTGATCTGCCACGATTTTTTTGAATTATTTGAGGTTTGTTGTGGGTCATTGGATTTGATTTGAGCTTTGTCACAATTTTTTTGATTGAATTTGTCCTCTATCATGGGTCATTTGATTTAATTTGAAGTCTGCCACAATTTTTAAAATTTAATTAAGGTCTACCTAGGGTCGTTTAATTTAATTTCAACTCCACCACAACTTCTTTGAATTAATTGAGGTCCATTGAGTTATTTGATATAATTTCAACTTTGCCATGGTGTATTTGAACTAATTAATGTCTGCCATAGGCCATTTGATTTAATTTCAACTTTGCCACAAGTCATTTGATTTAGTTTGAAGTCTATCAGAGTTTTTTTGAACTAATTGAGGTTTGCCACAAGTTATTTGATTTAATTTGAAGTCTCCCATAGTTTTTTTTGAACTAATTGACATTTGCCATGGGTTATTTCATATAATTTCAATTCTACCATGGTTTTTTTAGCTAATTAATGTCTACCATGAGTCATTTGATTTTATTTGAGCACTACCATGATCTCTTTTGATTTAATTGAGTTCTTCCACAAGTCATTTGATTTAATTTGAGTTCTACTATGATGATTTTGATCTAATTGAACTCTTCCATGGATCACTTGACGTTTGCCAATGTTTTTGAACTAATGGAGCTTTGCCATGGGTCATTAGATTTAATTTGAACTCTATCACAATGTTTTTGATTGAATTGAGGTTTGTCATAGGTGATTTGATTTAATTTGAGCTTTGCCATGATTTTTTTGAACTAATTGAGCTCTTCCATTGGTCATTTGATTTAAATTGAACTTTGCCACTATGTCTTTGATTACATTGAACTCTACCACAAGTCATTTTACTTAATTTGGGCTTCTTATTGAATTGTTAGATTTAATTTCAACTTTATGGTTAGGGTTTGAATCAATTTGAGGTTTTTGGTGGCTTAGGTGTTTTAATTTGACCTTTACCATAAGTTATTTAATTGAATTTGAAATGTAGTGGGTCATTTGATTTGATTTCAATTCAGCCATATTTCTTTTAATTGAATTTGAGCTTTGTCATGGCCTATTTTATTGAACCTCACCATTGTCACGGCTTATTTGATTTAGTTTTAACTTTATGGTTAAGGTTTGATTGAATTTGAAGTTTCTAGTGGTTTTTTTGTTTTAATTTAAGGTCGTTGGTGGCTCATTTGACTTAATTTGAGCTTTGTGTTCATTAATGTAATTTATAGGTTTGCAAGTTGTGTTTTGTTTTTCCAAGATGCATTGATTTACCAAAGTGTGATTGCATTGTGTTATAGTTGACAAATAATGGCACTACAAAGTCATGTGCCATCTCCAAAAACTTGGGCAATTTGTGATGTGGTGTTGAAAATATTGTCACCAATTGTGGCTGGCTATGTTTTGAATCAAAGTTGTGGACATTAGCTACTTGGGGATGCATTGTAATTTATCATAACAAAGGCATGTGAATTTCATGATGATGTTGTTAATTTGGTTGTCCCTGACAACATGGCTCATCTAGAGTCAAATGTACTTGATGTAGAGCTAATAAAATTCATGATTCACATCAAGCACCAAACATTGGAAGTTTTTTTACCTTTCTTTTCTTTTGTCAATGGGTTTGATAAGAAAAGGGGGTACAATATGTTGGCTTTGATGCTCGACCCGAGGTTCAAAAACATGTGGTTGGTGGCCACTTACTTAAGGCGTGAAACTACATCTTCGTTGGTTGTTGAATATGATGTTTGTTTGTCATTGATTTTGCTAATGCAATGTTATAATATAAGGATGCCCTTTGTGGTGGCTAAAGAGGTTTAGGTATAAGGCTCAAAATTTGAGTACAAGGATTTGTTTCAGACCACAAAAAATAGTGCAAAAGTTGTGGCCCAGTTGGTGGAATGGGAACTTGATCCATTTCATTACACCCATGTTGATTTAGACAAATGCAAATGTGCATTGACTTGGTGGTGCATGGAGAAAGATAGGTTCCTAGTAATGGGTTTTTTGGCTCGGCAAATTTTTGGGATTCCAACAAGCAAAATTGAAATAGACAGGATTTTCTCAATTGCTAAAATTTTTATTGCATTCCAAAGGTGTCAATTGTAAATTGAACACCTTGACTACATGATATTTGGCAATAAAAACTAGCATGATGATCCAAGGGTTGGATGTTTTAAGCCTTTTGACCTTGTAGGTGCATGCAAGGTAGAATTGAATTTAAGAAAAAAAATTGAGGTAGAGTTTGAGGAAGAAGTTGATTGAGAGGAATTTTCATAACTTTGCGATGTTCCTTTTCAATTTTAAAATTTTTTTTTGCACATGTTCCTTATTCCTCATTGGTCTAAAATGGGTTTTAATCTATTCTTTTCTTAGCTTATAGTACATTAGAAAACTATATAACTTTGTGGATTATGGTTGCCATAACTGACTTTGTTTATGCATTGTTGATTTCTTCTACTTCCTTGTTTGTTTTCTTGCTCAAACGCTTCCTTGCTTTAATTGTGAATTGTCGGCACTAAGTTGTTGGCACACCTTTGTTGAAAGGAAACTTATTCTATTGTGTCACAAGTGTATCTTTGTTCTACAATTTGTCCGTTTATCTACCCAAAAAATGCATACTATGTAGTTTATTATAATAGACAAGTATGCCCAAAAGAAATGCATAATGTACTTTATTAATTTTCAAAGAACTAGATAGTCATGCATTAAAAAATTGGGTTAATACCTAGATAAATACCCGATTAAAACAAGGTCAATGCAAAGTTCTAATTGATAACCGACTAAATAATGAACTTGTTCTTTCTTTAAAAATCAGCCACAAAAAACCAACCATGTTTACATGAAACACTTAGAACCAACCAATTCTTTGAAAAACAAAAAAATAAAGAACTGGAACCAATTGGTTCTCAAGATTCAATATTTTCAAAGAATAGGAATTAGCCAGTTCTTTAAAATTCCATTCTTCGTACTACCTAAACCATTGGTTCTTTGAAAAATTACAGAACCGCCCAACATTGATAAGAACCTTGTATAATTACACTAACACTAATTATAAATGAGTTTTGATATTTAGGCTATGTGGACATTGTGGTGTATATCCTACACCCAACATGTGCTCAATATTGGTTTAACTTTGTGAACCAATTACTAGGTAGGGATATTGATCTTAATATATTTGTTGGACCTAGGTAATTGAACTTATTTTCATAAAGTTTAACTACAACTACTTATGTAACTATACATATAAGCTTTGAAAATTTTACAATTTGAGTACGAGCACACATAGGCTTTGCAAAATTACCAATCCAAGTAAAGTTGAACACAAATGACAACTATTTGTTTTGTTCATAATGTAGGGGTAGGTAAATAAATTCAACATTTACTTTGTTCCTATGGATATAACATAGGGGACTGTTGGATAAACATGGAATATATCAATGAAATGTGTATAAGGATGGCATATTGGCAAGCATAGAAAGACAATTATAACTTATGTGCAACTAGTAAAAACAACTTAAGGAAAATTTTTAAAGATAAAAGACCTTTAGACTCGCTTAATAATACATTCAAAACATCTTATGTCATTTAGAATAAAATATTAATGTAAGCTATGATGAATACAAATTCCTTGTATAGACCGTGTTTATCACACCATGGGAATTAACTTTGCCCAAAATAACATTTAAGTCGAAAAACTACCCATTACTTTGATGTTTTCTTTGTTATCAATCGTTCTCTTTGGAATAAAAACTAATTGCTTGTCTAAAGTAAGATTATTTGCACAAACTGTCAAAGTGAAAATTACCCTTTATTTTGATGATCCATGATTTTATTGAGTGTGGACTATTCAAGTAAATACTAATGGGCGATCTAACATAGGACTCTAAGAAGGGGCCTAAGTTAAATCATGTGAACTCATAATAAGATAGATCTGGGAATAGCAAATGGTAACACATTCCAAAAGTATCCCAAAGGTATGAAGTAATAAGGTCAATAAATTTTTGTTCAAACATTTAAGCCCTCAAAGAGTTTGAATCCTTGGAGAGAATTTGGTTGCCTTTGGAGTTCAAAGAGATATTGTGGACCTCCATTAAATACGAAGATTACTCAAAATGGACAAAAAATGAGGAAAACATGATGTTTGTAATTAATGTTCAGTTTGGTAAGGTAAACATTTGGAGCTAATGATGTTTGAACATAACTTGATCACCTATGGAATTCAAATATGTATTTAAAACCTTCACTTGATGCACCTATAATCATGAAAATCATTACAAGAAGATGAAAAACAATAAATATATAGATAAATGTTTGGATATTGACTTATGTTTGGAGATATGCATGTCTACCATAGTTTTGTTCATAAATCATTAATCCAAAGAACTAAAATTAAATGCAAGAAAAAATTGTTTGATAATTACCATAATTCAAAGATGTGCTCATTACCAAATTCATTTGGAAAATGTGGAAAGGCATATTAATTGTACAATGATTTTGTCATATACCATTTTTGTATATGTTGCAAAAGAATTACATGTCTTTAAATTCCAATGTCAAGAGGAACAAGGAACTAATATATATATGGGCAATTTTTCAAAATTTATCATATGGTTGTCCATATCTGAATTCTAAAGACAATTCATATTTATTTCATTTTCAGGCCTAACTACCTTATTCCTTTCCTTCACCCACCAAAATGGACATGAAAAAATAAATAAACATGTGCCCTTCATGTCCATGATATTTATTTTAATTTAGATAAAAATCAATTTAAATTTGACATAATTAATGCTAAATTATTGGAAACCATATGGGAACATAAGAAGAGGGAAAAAAATAGTTGATCATCATTGGTAGTGCGAAGCAACACACAACCCAAGCAAACATAAAACTCAAATATTTACATGCAAAGTAAGGCAAAAGTAGGGTAAATTTAAGACATTAACCAATTGCACTACAACAATCAAAAGGGTAACAAAAACTTTACCAACCAAGCAAAATGTACAATTCCGCTAATATTTATCCATGGGTGTACTCGAATAATTCATATAGCTGCCCAAAAATTAGTCTAAACCTTGAACCTTGAACTCCTAAATGGTTAAATTAAAATCTCTACCACAAATTTCCATCTCTTGGAGGTTGAATTGAGGGTCACATAGGGCATTGATAAAACTCCACACATTTTCTTTTATCCTAGTGTGTTTATGCAGCAAGGGCCAAGTTGAAAATGAAACACATTCTACTTTTCAAGTGTGCTTTTTTTAATGCATTATGTGGAGGATCATTTGCCTTACTGACTTGTAAGACATGCAACCCAGTCCAGCATCAAGGTAGAGCTTGAGTTTTAGGGTTCGATATCCATAAAGCCCTCCTAGTCTTCTTTTTTGTGTAAATGCAGGGCCCCTTATTTTCAGTACTTACACCCAATCCCACATAGAGGGATTTACCCGTCATACGAGCGAAAAAAAACCCTCTATATGTCATGCAATACCCACCATATGAGCAAAAGAACCCTCTATATGTCATGTAATACCCACCACATGACCGAAAGAACCCTCTATATGTCATGTAATACCCACCATACGAGCGAAAGAACCCAAAATCTCATTTGCTTTCGTTGTAGCAAATAATAGCATAGTAAAAATTTAAAAGAACCAAAGAATGCTTGAAACACTACCTACACAAATGTCCAAAATTGCTTGAATTTTTCAATTTGACTATATGAAAATGTTAACAATGCTAGGCTATATGATAAGCAAGTCATGATGGAGAGATATATTTAGCAAAAGCATGATGCAAAGCACCAAACAAAGGCCATAATCTATTCCATGCTTTCTTTCAGGGTTAAGCGGTTGCGAATTGCACAAATAGAATGAAACCCATGAATATGAAAACACAAATTCATTTTCAAGACCACACACATAATCAATTGTTGGTTTATTTCAGGGCATTTGGCTCAAATGATGCCCAATTCTGTGCGAGAAACCTTGTTATGGTTTGTTGCATGGGATCTAGTGAAAGTAGATGAGGAAACTTTGTTATGCCTTTCTTCTTTTTCCAAACCAGATCTTGATGATGGGATTGAATGCTGCGTATCGAGGGGAGGCGGTGTGGAAGAATCAGGGTTGTCCTTTTGTTTATGAGCCCCCATAAGCATATGTACCTGCTCTTGTACAGAGTCAATGATGGGTCCTTGCATTTGTGCAATGGTGGTTCTCTTTTTTTTGTAGCTAAGAGGCCAAATGAATCTCCGCCTCCTCGCGACAGCAGATTCAATATTGCTGAGTGACATACTGCAAAGACTTGTTGTGCCACTAGATTGTGGGCGAGGAAGATGATGATGATGATGATGATGATGTTGAAGACTAGAACTTCGCTCTGAAGATTCAGAAGTTGCTTGCAACGTCCCCTTGTAACCATCTTGTGATGAACTACTGCGTGGTCCATGTTGTTTGGTAAAAATTGGAGTGTTTAAATTCACATGTTTGGGTTCAACCTTGAGGAAGCTGAAGGAATTTTCTTTGCATACATAAATCCATTGTTGTTGTGGATGTTGGGTCTCTGAGCCAACAACAAGACTTGTGCTCCTTGCTGGTTTTCGGGAGGTGAAAGCTTGAATGTTGTGGATGATGGCCATTGGGAGAGTCAATTAATCAACTTGTACATATCCAAGTTGCCGAAACTTCTCACACATCCACAACTCATAAACTTGGGTGCATCCATGAAATCTGCCTCAAGACTTGTGATACGAGGATGTTGATCTGGATGGCAAAATGGTTTTTCAGGATCAGTAAATTCTTATTGATCATGGCTTCAATGAACCTGAAGCCTAGATGGAAAATTTTATTGCCTTCAACCAAGAGGGAAACACATAGCACACAACCACAAGAGCACCGTGAACTTCATTTTTTTTTTTTCTCTGTAAATATATACACTATCAGAAATCAGAGATATGGTGTTTTGTGTTTTCCATCACCACTTCAAAAGCATGTGAACGATGTGCTCTCAAGTATTTTATATCAATTGCAAGGACTTGATATCCTCTGGAAAAAAAATCTTTGTGGGCTAACATATGACTTCATGTTTCTCAATGAACTGAATGCAATTGCACAACCCTGATTTGGTGAGACCTGGCAATTTACAAACAAGCTAACAACCACCTTCAAATTATATCTAATTGATCAATCTTTGGAGAGTTCTCCCATTTGAAGGAGGACAAGGTAAAAATTAGGTCTCGTTCCTACATCTCAACCCCAAAGTTGAATCCCAAAATCAGCAAAAAATGGAATGAAGCTGCTCTTTGAAAGAACCCCAAAATTCAAACATACAGCAAACGTGGTGGGAGTAAAACCCAGAGATCAAATTGAAGAAAGCTGACATTTGAAGCAAAGAAAAAACTCTTCAACACATTTGAGAAAATCACATCACAACTGAAAATTCCCAGGAAAGCAAAAAAAAAGCCCAGGAGAAATGCATGATGAAAAATCAAAAAACCCATCAAAACAATCCGCAAAAAATCATCAGATTTCAAACTTCTCAAATTGGAGTATGAACATGTGTGTGTGTGTATGTGTGTGTGCGTGTGCGCTAAAGACTGAATAGATGATGAACCCTACCATGGCCTAATTGCCATTGCAAGAAAGAGTTACTTTGCTCATGACCCAAGAAATGGATATCCAGCTGCAAATTTGGGTGCCTTCTGATCTCCAATGGTCTGCACTCCTCTTCCTTCCTTCCTGCCCCTTTTTTGCTAAGGGAATTTAGGGGGCACTTTTAACTCTCCTCCAACATAATGAAGATGTAGAGAGTAGGGTTTGAAAGGGCTTCATAACTTGGAAAAGCAAAACTACATGAAGCCCATTAGGTGTGTGATAGATGCTACCCACAATTGGGTAGGGGGGAAATTGGGAGGAGGATTGCAAGTGGGAATGAAGAAGTGGGGCATTCAAGCTATTTACCTCTAAGGAGAAGCTTGGCCACTCCTGAAATGGAGAGAGGAACCCTAAACCAAAGGGGGGTGGTGAAGAGGCACAACACCTTATGGTTGAAGAGACACCAAAGGTACTACTACTCTTTCTAGTAAGTTTCTAGGAACTTTCAAGAATTTTGAATGTAGCCTTCATAGACACACCACAAATCCACTTGGGCTCCACGCTACTACTCACTAACTAACCATGATAATTAATTGATCAATTAATGAAAAAATTTCAATTGATTTCAATTTGAAAATTAGGTTTTGTTTTGAATGAAAATATTGAATGACATTCGATGCAAATTGAATTGAATTCAAATGCATTGAATGAAAATTTAATTGACTTCCAATTCAAATAAATTCAATTTCTATTCAATTTAATCCAATAATTGGATTAGGATTCAATTGAATCGAATTCAAATTCAATTGAAGAAAGATGGGATGAAAATTGATGGAGAAAATATTCAAAATTTGTTTGAGGATGATGATGGAAAAAAAAAACTTTGAAAAAATTCAAATGTGAAAAGACACAATTACACATCTCTTTTTACTTATGAATAATAGAATTCAATTTGAAATTGTCCAAGTGAAAACTACAACTTCAAACTTATGAAATCTAAAGTCATCCTACTTAAAGCATCTTTAATGAATCATTGTCACTAAAATTTCATTTTACTAAAATGATGGATGTGTAAAATAAAACCTTAGGGGGTGAGAGCATTTTCATATTAGGGGCTTAGGATGAGGCGGTAGAAAATTGGGGATTGTGGGAGAAGAAAATTAGTTGATTCATAATCTATCTTACACTATGACGAGCTCAATGGCCATGAATTTGAGTGAATATAAACTCACAAGAAAATTAATAATTTTATAATCTTCTTGTGCATGAAGAATTGGGATAGGTATTCTCATTTATGCCAAGTGGAACATCGATTCATTAACAAAATCTTGAAAGGACTAGATGATGCATTAGCTTAGCCAAAGAAGGCACATGAAATTTTGTATCCTTAATGTACATGAATGTAAATTGATGAACTAAACATTGATGGATGAAATGTTGTCAAAATAATAAGGACATTAAAGGATGAAAAATCATTTGATTGGATGAATGTGATTTCATGGTCCATGAAAGCATTACTAAGGAAATGAATTAGGATGGACAAATTGTCTACATTGAATGAAATGAATGGTTGATGTGTGAATAAGTGCAAATGGATGGGGTGGATCCAAGTTGTGGATGAAATGAAACCCAACAAATGAAATGATTTTAATGCATGGATGTGATTTGTTGTATAACCCTCCATCAAAGAGTGTGGAACCCATTAAATGAAACGTCATGAAAAGATTCACGGATGATATGGCATCTTTGTTGGATGTTATTGATGTTGTGAAAATGGATGTGATAAATGAATCTCTTTGAATCATATGTTGTCATTGAAGTGCAAAGATAAAGGATGGACCAATGCCACATATGCCACCTAAAATTGTCCCAAGTATTTTATGAAATTTCATCAACATTGAATTTTACTTCATACCATTTTCATTTAGCAATCCTTGTTCTAACTTCTTTTTTCTTTTTTTTTTTGCTTCAATTGTGGAAATAGATATTGCTTTCTAGTTTTCCATGTGCACCTTGCTTGCAAAGAATATGAAGTTATCAAACATGTAAGGCATTAAGAGAGATTTCTTAATGTATTTGGCGGGTGTCTTACTAATAATACATTGGTATATATGTAAATATATCTCTTAGAAAAGAAAACATGACACTTAATAGATAAAGAATGGGCAAGGTCTTATAACTATTGAGAACTTGGGGAACATATTGAGAACCTGATGGGAACCAGGGGGGAATATAGGTCTAGGGTATAGTGGTGGTAGAGTGCCAGTAACTGGGAAAATTTCATTTTTTGAATTATGGCTAAATAGGTAGAACCAGATCCAATTTGGAAGCAGACTCCCTTAGGGATTTTTTAATTATTAAAAAACCAGGAATCTCTTGAAATGTGAAGAATTGAGAATTGGGTGCAGAACTGGACCAGAAGTTGTCTTGAAAAGTAAGAACTCTCAACACTGGTTACCTCTAGTTAACCTCTGGTTCTAGTATTTTATTTCTTCTTTAAAAAAAAAATAAATAAAAATCAATCCATGGTTAACCTCTAGTTAACCCCTGGTTCTAGTCTTTTTTTCTCTTTTTAAAAATTCAAAATAAACCAAGAGAACTATTTGGGTACTTTTTTTGGCACATCAAATTGCAGTTGCTCTAGTTACTTGCAAGGAATAGGAAATGAGCCAGTTTGTCAAAGTGTATGGGTTTAGGGTTGGTGCTAAGGGACTAGAATATGGTCCTAAGGGACTCTTTAACACTAGAGTCCCTAATGCCAAGTGTGAATGTAACCTTTAGTCTATCATGTGTTTTTTTTTTTGTTTTTTTTGGGGAGCTTTCAAGCTTGCTCAGCATACATGTAACAACAAAATATGCACAAAAAATAACAATTGGCCCTTGCAAAGTTTGTTTGTGGGTGTCAATTGCATACTTAGCCTTTAGGATAGTTTGAGCTTGGGGTACATAGAAGCTATGGTACTTATTGGACAACATACCATGTTAAGCATATTTATTTTGGTAGTTACAAAGTGTCAAGAGACTAGACTATCTCTTCTATTCTTTATAAGGTAATATAATGTTTGGTGGATAGAGCAAAGTGTCTTATTTTGGAAACCAAAAGGATAACTTGATCAAAGGATGGGTGGTGTGAACTCAAGACTCATACTCAGGTTCCAACTTTAGGTTGGCCTTTTTTAAGGAATTCTAAAACCAAAAAAAAAAGGGTGGTTCTCGAAGCTCTCTAATTTTAGGGTTAAAAAAAGATATGACATTCCAAACCATTCCATAGGTCCAAAAAAAACCCACCAAAGTCACATGGGTTGGCCACATGGGTTGGTGCTTCACCATTTTCTAGGGCATGGCAAAGGGAGGAATTACGAGAAGCTCTCTTAAGAAAGGCTGAATAGTTGCATTTATCTTGGGCTTTCTCTAGCACCATGATAGAACTGGGAGAACTAATATGAATCTTGAACATGGGTTAAACATGGGTTGAAATTCCTATGAGATGAATAATTGAGGAACCAAGATGGGTTGGGTGGAATGCTCATAACTTCATTATTATAAAAAAAAGTTAGCTTTGACCTTAATTTCATAATTACAAAACATTTGAACTATTGCAAATTCCCTCAAGTAGGGTTTCTTTTTATGTTTAAAAATTTGAAGCATGAATGGCAAGGTTACCCTCTTAAGAAGGTAAGCCGTTATGGATATTTGGAAAAAAAACTAATGTGATGTAAGTGAGCTATATTGCAATGACAAAAGTGTAAATTGGGTGATAAGTTTTGGATTGCAAAGGTTCTTGGTGGCTCCTACCTAGACATCCATGTGTATAATGAGAGTTGGCCCAAAACATGTAAAGATGGACAATATCTTCGACATGATATGGAAACCTTTGGTCCAATTCAAGCACCAACAAATCACATGCAAAGGTACATTGAACTTTCACAACTTTGATTGCTTGATCAAAACCATATTGAATAATTGCATGATGGTTGCTAATTAAGGAGTCAATAGACTCAACCATGTGGGATTGCCTATTGATGTTGAAAGCTAAGAGTTATGCGCCATCATCATTGAGGTCAATCATCCAATTTTGGTTCATCTTACAATTTCGGTTTGCAACAAAATTTGTGAATTCAAGAAAGTTTTTAGGCCGAAATGAAATGTTGGATCATTGTACATTTTACACAAATCAAATTGGTAGATTTTTATAACTAAAATGTAATCACACATGAAGACATCCCTAACTTGCACAAACTTCATCAAATCATGGACAAATTCCAACATAGACAAAACACATAACAAGCCCAAGATTTTCAACTTACACTATCACCCCAATGCTTGGATGGGTAGTTAAGCATTTTGAGAAAGGAAAACAATGATTGCATTTACTCATACTTAATAATGGTTCTACCTTGCAAAAGCAAATGAAATTTGAATGCAAATTGAACCAGTTTTTTTTTCCCTTTTACCACACACCTACAACTATTTATTGCAAAATAGAATCTCATGCTTTTTGTACATACAAGTGTTCATTTAATACATGTTGATTTGTCTTCAAATAATAATATTCCCCTATTACTACACCTACAATATAATAACAACCTTCCTTTGGTTAACATGATTTCACAACAAATCCCACTTCAACTCTAAAAATCTATCCCCAACTTTGAATCACATTGCACATTTTACATTTCACTTGGTACACTTTCCCATCAAAACCAACAACAAATTTTGCCTGTGACAACTTTGGAACCCAAGTGTCTTGGAAGCACAAATTCATTTCATAAGCATTCATCCTCATTATGGATGAATGATTTGTTTCATTCATCTAACCTATGGATGAAAAAAATTCAACTTACATGTTTTTAATATAAAGAACTTCCATCAAAATTATAGATGAATGTTTTATTTTATCATTAAACTTTTATCAATGAAATTTTTTCCCTGGTTTTAATTAACTAAAGCTTTATGAAACACAATTCAATTCTATATGATATAGCATTTGTTGAATAATATAATATAAATTTCATTATAAATGTATTTGATGGCTATGGTTGAAAAGGTCATTATTTTCAATATATTTTAACTATATTACTATTATCCTGCTAACATCCATCCCATGGTCGTTGTTTTTTTTTTTTTTTTTCAAATATATAAATATATATATTTCAAGCAAACTAACCCAATGTTGTTGACAACAATGGGTTTTGAATGATTTAAATATTTTAAAAACATCTATTGTCATCAATTAATGTCATTGATGACAATGGGTTTTTGAAATAAATTAAAATTTAGTTGTAAGCACTTTAGTTTTTCACAAAATACATATATTATGCCCGAGGTGGACACTAGTAAAAAATACATGAGTAAAAATATAAGGTGCAATATATTGGTTGTTGGGTAAAAATTATAAGTTAATTAGTTTAAAAATAGGGTACATTTTATTTAAATAATCAATTTAATTATAATATAGGGTATGGAATAATCTGAAATAATGGATTATAATTAATATAGGGTGGCTTTAATATTTATATATTAAAAAATTAGATAATAATAGGGTGATAAAGAATCAGTTGGACAATTATTTAATACCCCCCCCCCTTTTAAAATGGTCGTTTGATGCATGTATATTCCAAACTTTACACCAAGTGTCCCCCCCCGGGATATGATGTTGTTGACAAAAATGTGAGGGAGAATTTAACGCTCATCCCATGACAATAGTTTTTTAATTGCTTAACATTATTGATGAAAATAATTTTTTAAACAAAATTTTTAGAATTATTTTGGTCCCATCATCATATTTTCACCTATAGGACATAAATCAATTTTTATTTATTTGTCTTCCAATCATGGATGAATTTCATTTAATGATTTATTTATTTAATCCAATTCATAAATGAAATTCATTTATGCAAATGACATTCATCCATATGAAATCATTCCTCTATGAACACATTCATCCATGTAGGTGGATTAAAATCACATAAAGCTTTAGGCTCCAAGCTTAGGCTTTACACTCATGCACAAGCCATCCTCCTACTAACCTCTTTGAACTAGATCAAGAAGCACACAATCACCATTGCTCATGAGGTTTTTGGCTATAATTAACATCAAATGCAAAAACAAGAGGGACATGATTATTTTTTTAAAACTTGTGCTTAAAGTTCTTCAAAAGAATCATTAAAACCATGATGAACAAAATCCCAAAATCTTAAGGTTCAAAATAAATCAACTAGGCAAGGAAAACAACAACAATTCATAACATTCAATAAGCAAAAGGGCAATAGATTTGAAATGTTTACCAAATGCGAAGTCACTCATGTTTTTAATGCAAATTCACACACCTATGATCCAACTCCTAAGATTGAAAAATGTCACAAAACTAATCACTAATGCTTGAACAATGGATAGTGAATGGAAGAAATCTAACAAGATTGAAGAGTTGAGATTGGAGAAACATTGCAAACTTCAAAGTTGAGCATGATGTACTCATTGGTAAATCTAAGACCAAGATTTGGAGATGGACATCACCGAAGTTGGAAAGGACCAACTTACTATTCATAAGGATGTTGCAATGTGCACAGTGCATTGTGTAACTCAACTATAAATGTCAAACGCTAATGCACTTGTTGTTTGAAAGTTGAAACTCACTGGTTAAACTTGAAAGTTGAACACCAACAACCAAGCGATGCATTACAATTTGGATCTGTAGCTTGCTCTAACCTCTCTTCCCCCCCCCCTTGGCCCCCTCCTTAATGTACTTGTGTATCGCTTGAAACAAGATGTAGCAATGAACATGTTTAAACCTTAAAACGCCCTCTTCAATGCATGATGACGATGATGATGGCTTGCCAAAATATGTGAGGGAAGTTGGTGAAATTGAATGGCATTTTGTTGAAAACAAAGACCAAACAAGTTTTTCATGAACAACTATATTACCTACCAAAATTTCACAAAATAGAAAATTTTTAAAACCTACTACGATTGTCGAAAATTTTGAAAAAACAAGGAGAACAAGATTTAATATTTTAAAATTTTTTTTTTTTTTTTTGAGTTAAAAATTTAGAGATCTTAGGTTCTAAAACTCAAGAGCAAGTTCATGAAAAGTACCTATACACATACAAGTTGTAATTGACTTTGGAAAATCAATTTTTTTTAAATTTTAAAAATGCATCCTATCCATTCAAATGGAATGAGGTTTTGAATTGAAAAAATTATTTTAATTGCTTGTGAGAAATATTCCCACCAAACATAATAATGGCCTTTGCATTCAATAGATTGATAACCGACGGTTAGGAAGTTGATCCCAAAAAGACGCCCCAAAAAACGCTGTGTGAATGGTGTCTGCCGCCACCGTCATCGCTAGCTCCGCCACGTCTTGTACCCTAATCAAAATCCCGCGCGCCACACGACGATCACCCCGCGCGCGTGCGCTCGCGCGCTCGTCCGTCCGTTCGTTCGCGTAAGGATTTGCTGCATCCGCGCACGCACCACTCCTCGACTGCGACCAAGAAGCGTCGCGAGGACGCTCTCGTCAGTATTACTATTCTTCTTGTCGTGCGGGATCGATGCTGCCGCAGGTCGGTCTGTAATTCTTTCCAGCTCCGCATTCAAACTAAACTGGTGCATTTTTGGTGCTGGATTCGCCGCAGACCTTCATGTACATCATCAGCGCATACCAGTGACCTTGAGCTTTTTCTATTTGCAACGGACACGGCTGGGCCGATACGTTGATCCGTATATATGAGGTTCTGGCAACTGTAATTGTAGCTTTCCTCTGCGTGGACTAGCTTTTTTGTCAAAAGAAATGTCGGGCGTCTTCGTGAACTCGTGAGCTTTTTTGTAGGTACTGTACTTCTCAATTCCTGGTTCCGTTCTTCTTGTAATATATTATCTTTTCGAGGATCTTGTTTCCCGTGCTTAGAAGGTAGTATGATCTTCCTCCCGACTTGTGTCGCCTTTGATAGTTCGCATTTGGTTGTTTACTGGTGACTTTGCAACGTGATCAGGACGTGCAGGAAATTTTGTTCAGTGCAGAGACTGTTGGACATCGCGGTGGTTATCTGTGGTACTCCTGTGCAGCTTTTGTGAACCGTCGAGGGCGCCCGTGGCGATTGGAGAGAGAGATCTGAACATATAGAGAGGTGACAACGTGCGGCGATGGAGCTTGGTACGCCTCCGAAATATGGAACTGAGGCTAGTGCACTGACTGCACATCACGCCGCGGTGGATGTGCATGTATTCGGCAATAGAAACGTAAGCGGACAACGGCGCAGCAACTTTCTCCTTCTCCTGTTCCGAGCTCTCTCGTTTTGCTTTTCACTGGCAGCCGTTGTCGTCATGGGGACCAACAAACATGACGTGCGAGGGACGCTCTCAAAAGTCGCTTGGTACGACTATGATCCATATCGGTGAGTGTACACAACTTCCCGCACAATATGAGCTTGATCAATGCAGTGCAGTTGAGGTTCTCTCTTCTTCTTCCAGACACAAAAAACACTGCGCAGATTGTCGAAGTACTTCTCTCTTCAAGATCCACAGCGAACACTGCAGATTTGTCGAAGTTCTTCTCACTTCAAGATCCACAACGAACACTGCAGATTTGCCGAAGTTCTTCTCTCCTAAGATCTACATCAAACACTGCAGATTTGTCGAAGTTCTTCTCTTCAAGATCCACAACAAACACTGTAAATTTGTCGAAGTTCTTCTCTCTTTAAGATCCACAACAAACACTGTAGATTTGTCGAAGTTCTTCTCTCTTCAAGATCCACAACAAACACTGTAGATTTATCGAAGTTCTTCTCTCTTCAAGATCCACAACAAACACTGTAGATTTGTCGAAGTTCTTCTCTCTTCAAGATCCACAACAAACACTGCATATCAGACGATTCTTCAGAACTGGTGCAGGAACGTCTAGTACTGAGTCTGGCAATATCGCAGCAACTCAGGATGGCTGCAATGAGATCCCTCGTGCATGCATGCATCGGATAGATCAGTTTGTATCTCCACCTCGTCGTCCACAGATCTTCGTGTTAATCTCCGGGGGTTCTGAGCAAAATCTAGATCTATTTCTTGCTGCACTGCATGTCTGATTACTGAGCTTCATTGAATCCATCTACGTTGCAGGTATGTTGTGGCAGTGAACGGAATAATCTGCGTGTATTCTTTTCTGGAATCTTGGCTTGCTGTATGGACTTTTGTTCGAGGCAGTTTGGTTCTTCCTGAAACTTTCCAAGTGTGGTTCGATTTTGGACACGATCAGGTAATGCACGAAGTTTATACTTGAAACGGATTCAATATGGAGCAAAGTTTTCCAAGAAAAAAAAAGATTCTGAAGTTCTGAATTTTCTTGCCCGATGATGATCTAGCTGAGTGCTCAAACTTCGTCTTGCAACCCTAAACTTCTTTTCTCTAGATATATATGCAAGCTGATCACTTGACAAGTGCTCTGATTGGCTGATTGATACACAGGGCTTTGCCTACCTTCTCTTCTCTGCGAGCTCTGTAGGCGTTGCAATGGCCCAGCTTCTACAAACAGGCACCGTCTCGATCCTTAGCTCTTACGATTGTTCGGATGCAAAAGCCTTCTGTAATCAAGCGAAAGTGGCAATCTCACTGGGCTTTGGAGCTTTCTTTTTCCTTGCCTTATCT
>Ga0116231_10004761_pt1 | contig 27267 bp, 24 predicted proteins | sample S1TSphgellanicum_2_FD_89695 | JGI IMG/M metagenome (GOLD analysis project Ga0116231, IMG submission 89695) | Host-associated microbial communities from peat moss isolated from Minnesota, USA - S1T2_Fd - Sphagnum magellanicum MG | ecosystem: Host-associated > Plants > Peat moss > Unclassified... | reverse complement strand
AGGTGTTTATTGTTTTTTTTTATTTAAAAAGCTTCTCTTCTTTTGCGGGAAAATTGTGTGGTTTTTAATTGAAATTTTTAAATCTTGGTTTTTTTTTTTTTTTTTTTTTTCCCCGGGATCAATTTTGTGATGTAGCTGAAGTGGCATCATCCATAATATGATGATGATTTAGCCAGATTTGGCTAATTACTAGATTACAAAAACTAGAATCCTTCCATATATATTCTTGGCTTCTTACTGCAACTTATCATAAAAATCTGGCGATTTTTTATTTCTTTTATCATAAAAATATGGCGAATTTGTGCGACGTTTTTTTCCACGAAAAATCCTTTGCAGAGGTCCAAATCAAATTTTTCCAGGTCGAAAAACAGTTGCTCCCAAGAGAAAAGAAAAGAGGGGTGGGTTTGGCGAGCGTGCGAGCACGCGGGGTCTAAGCGAGGAGGAGGCTTGGCGAGAGAGCACGCGGGTAGCGCGCGAGAGACAATGGGAGTCGGGGACTTGGCGAGAGAGCACGCGAGGACAGTGCGAACTTGCGGGGATTGCGCGCGAGAGAGAAGGAAGAGACGCACTTGTTGCGGTTGCTAAAAACAAGCGATGGCCACGCCGATTTTGATGCTGCCGCGGCGCTTGTTGTACTTCCTTCTTCCGCGTCTTCCATTGTCCCCTCATCATGCCATCCTTCGCACTCTGCGTTGCGCGCCGCTCGCTTCGTTGCCATCATCTCCGTGCTCTTCACGCCCGCCTCGTTGTCTCCATGTTGCCGGTTAATGTCTCTTCCTTCCTCGCTTCTTTTGCCGCTCAGACACGCCCGGACTCCTCCTCCTCATCATCGCTGCCATCTTTGTGATCGGGTTAAGCTCAGTTTCCTTCCTTCCTTGGTATCTGAATGTAGTCATGAGTGGCGGTGAAATCGGGAATAGCAGCAGCCTCTGGAGCACCTACAGTAGTAGTCGTCGTCTTCGTCGTCGTCGTCGTTGTGATGAGCTCGGTGGCCAGCAGCAGCTTCGATTATGGCCTGAATTAGGAGTTCCTAGTGCGAGAAGAAGAACGTCCCGAATTCCACACCGCTCGCCACTCTGCTCTTCTTCTAACACTTGCTGCAGTACTACTGCTTCTTAGAGCCAAGTCGAGTAGATTAGGAACTGTCGACGTTGTTATTGAGCCCGAGTTGAGGTTTTCACGCCAGTGGAGATGACGACGGGCTGCTGAAAGTGTCAGAGAGCTTACTTGCTTTGTTGGCGATGGATGAGGCGCGCGTCATGAGGCAGAGACTTGAGCCTTGGACTAGTTTAGCTCTGTAGAAGAAACAGCAATTGAAAGCGCCCGTGCAATTGGAAAAGAACACAAGGGAAGGAGTACAAGCCCCGCTCGCCGCGTAAGAAGAACAAGAATAAGAACAAGTGTTGATGCGTGTGTTCGATGCAGCTGGTGGGAGGATTGTTCAGGAACAAAAGAGCAATTGCGCCGGCCGCGCAAGAATCCGCCAGGATAGGTTCTTCCAGGACAGGGTCCTTTAGGATAGGATCCTTTAGAATAGGATCCTTTCGGGAGGGCTCCAAGACGGATCGCAGTTCTGGATCCGCCAAGATGCTGCAGGTGGCCACCTCTGGCCACGAGTCGGAAGAGGAGTACTACGACACCTGCACCTCCAAGTTCATCCCGAACGCCGCCGCCGATTATCAAGCTCCATCGGATCAGGAAAGAAGCAGCTGCACAAATCGCGGCGCGGCTGCAGCAGCAGAGCCGATAGACAACCATGTGCTGTTGAGGTAGAAAGCTCGAGCCGCTGGCGGCACTCATGCATTCTTCTTCTTCCTCATCAAAATTGAGCTCTCTCTCTCTCTCTCTCTCTCTCTCTCTCTCTCTCTCACCTGTTTGCTCTTCTTCCTTCGTTAAAGAGCTTCTTCAGGTTTGTTTGTTTGTTTGGTTTGTGTTTTTGGCAGGAAGCCAAGCAGCAACAGCAAGCCGCACAAGGCCAATGACATGGGATGGGAAGCGATACAAGAGCTACGTGACAGAGATGGCGCTGTCGGACTTAGCCATTTCAAGCTCGTCAAACGCCTGGGTTGTGGCGACATTGGCAGCGTGTATTTGTGTGAGTTACGCGGCACGGATTGCTATTTCGCAATGAAGGTACGACAAAAGCTTTCGAGAGAGATTGAGCTTCTCTTCAACAATGTTGTTGTCCGTCGTGTTTGACGGAATATTGCAATGTGTGTGAGAAGCTGGCTGGCTTTCGTCCGTCTCAAGGAAGGGAGGGCGGAATTGTTTCTTTCTTTCTTTCCCTCACATGTTGGCGGTGCAGGTGATGGACAAAGGTGCATTGGCAATGCGGAAAAAGCTAGCACGCGCACAGACGGAGAAAGAAATCCTGGCTTCTTTGGATCATCCTTTCCTCCCCACTCTCTACGCGCATTTCGAGACCTCGCAGTTCTCGTGTCTGGTCATGGAATATTGCTCCGGCGGGGACTTGCACTCACTCAGACAAAAACAAACTGGCAAATGCTTCACCGATATGGCAGCCAAGTAAGTACCCCCAGCACCTCCTCTCTTCCCCTCCCTTTCTCTCTACCAAATTGTCTCTTGTTCACACCCCAAAATTCATGTCCATAACACGCAAAACCCGATCTGCACACAGACCTCGATTGCTCGCGCACTGTCTCGCTCGCTCGTTCGCTTGTGCGAGCGTGTTCTCTGTCTCTGTCTCTCTCTCGATTGCGCGTTCGAGCGAGTGCGCGCGCTCTCTCTCTTCCTCTCTGGATCTTGTCCTGTCCAAAGACAAGGAGACAAAAGAAAGGCTCCAAAGAAGGGAAATTCCCTTTCTCATGATTTTCTTTCTTTTTCTGCTTGCTTTCTTTCTTTTCCTTTTCATGATTGATTTTCTTTCTTCTTTTGCGGGGGTCATTGTTGTCCATTCACCCCCTCCCTTATGATTGAAGGAAGGGGGTAAGGTATGTAATTTATCTATTGATTGGCTGTGCCTGTAAAATGTAAAGGAGAGACCATGGAACAAATGAACAAACCATGTATGTAGGTAGGTAGTGCATTCCAAGCATAAAGCCCATGATGATGATGGGACAGTGTTGTCGTGGTGAAGAGAAGAGATGGCTCCTCCACATTTAACCATCAACCGGGAAAAAAAAGAACAAAGAAAAACAAAGAGAGTTACCTATCCCCAAAACATTTCTTACCTCTCTCTTGTTCCATCAACTGAGTTATCAGGGTCCTCAAACAGTGTTACAATCCATGTGTGATGCCGATGATGATGATGTCTTGGCAAAGAGACATGGAGGTAGTTTTTTGGGGAACAAGTGTTATTATTATTATTATTCAAGTGGATTGAACTCAAAGAGAAACCTAAGTAGCCCCCTTCTCATCCCATTGATCCTGTTTAGTGTTCTAGTTAAGGGATCTTCTTGCAGCTTCGTTGGCTCTGCCTGTAAGGAGAGACTATGGAATGATGTAGTTTTCATTTGGTCCCACATTTTGAGGAAAGTTCACGAGGTGAATCAATTTTTGGGAACTTCATGGAACATTTCCTGTTTTAATGATTGCTGGTTTGAGCTTGTGGTAAGGGGCAGAGCCAGTATTAGGCTTGTGACAGTCCACTTGTTAGGACAGCTTTCTTAGGACAAGTCTCTTAGGATTCTATTCTTCATGGAGTCGAAGAAATAACTTTAAAGCTTTTGTGTCTGAAGGGATTCCATTTCTCTATAAGACAAGAAAAGCACTGAAGAATTCTGGGGGACCTAGTGTCATCACAGAGCACACTGCACACTGCACCTTTCCACACTCTGTTGCAGGATTATGTATACCTAACACAGATCTGTGTGTGATGATGTGTGACAACTTTTCCTTCTTACCATTTTTCTGTAATTTCATCTAAAATGTTCTAGGATAGAATTTACCCTATGACCAGACCAAGGTTCCTACCTATCTTGCAATCTTTTTCCTTCCATTTTTTTTTTTGGGTTCAATTCAAATGCTCCCATCTAAGGCTTCAAATCTTGTTCCTTGGGCCATGCTCATGAACATCCCAAGTTGTTATTGCTTCTCCAATTTTAAATCATCAAAGGAAACTTGGTTTGTTTTTCACATGATGTGAGGAAATAGTTTGGGTTACATGGCTAGATCTGCTTTTATAAGGTCTTTTCCCTTGCTAAGACTTAAGAGATGATGAATAGTTTGCATGGTGATTTGGGTGTTATGGAGCACAGCATTCTGGTTGGGTAGGTAGTACTTATAGGTCTTGTAGATCCAATGTTTGACGCCAAAAAACAGCATTTTCCTTTTTGGTAATTTATTATTGAATCTATAGGCAGTCCCGGAGCACATGCGTAGTACCCATAAGAAAATTGGCTTTAGGGTAAGTTGCATACTTCGGTTGCTAGCCCAGATGAACAAATTGAGGAGTTGGTCGGGCCAATTGCGGGGTCCACCCAGTTGGTACCATTTTAGGATTTTGCTGCTGGACTGATGGGAGGATGATGACTCTCGCTTTTTATTCATAAAAATCCCCTGTCTTCATAGGTGTGCGATTATCCCTTAAGGTACCACTGACAGTTAATAGTATCACTGCCTTTGGTGATGTTGTGTATCTAGTAATAACCCCCATAACCTAGGATTGGATGACAACATGGCTGAGGAGTTTGTCGTAGCATGGGGAAGAAGAAGAATATAACTTACACAGGGAAGTGTGTGCCCAAAATCAGCGTATACCTTTGCTTTTCCATTGCGTTCCAGTTCTCTACCTAACCACGGTGATCAGCTCAGTTTCTGTTTCTACTACCTACCTACGAACAACTCACTAGCCCTTACCTCTGTAGTAACAGTTTGCGTGCATCTACTGACTTAGTAGCCACCGATTATCCTTCCTACATACCTACATATCTGACCTATCCTTGCAGGGTGGGTTAACCAAGGTGAAACCTGATGTCAACTCAGTTGGTGTTCATCAACAACTAAACCCTAAAACCCTCATAACAGGCTCCCATTGATGAAATGCTGACCCGTGTCATACTTTCTACATTCAATTATGGATGTGTGTCAGGACAAGGTCCCCATGCTAATGCATGGCCATTTATTGCTCTCAGACCCTTTGGTTTGTAATCATTACATACTGACTGGTAGTGGGTTTAGGTCCTAGGGACCTCTGTGACCAAAAAAAACGGTCTGCACGCTTCCCTATTGGAAAAGATTTAATAGTTTGGCACAAGATTTTGCCCCACAAGAAGCTTTAATAAAATGGGCAATAATGTGCACCAGAGCCAGTGCAGCAGAGGGAGCGACTTCGTCCAAGGATTCTCTTAGGATTCAAGTCCCACCTCCATGTTCATTTGAAACAATGACTACTGACCTAAAGTCCACTCCTTTAATTATTGGCCGCTTGGAAGTTTTAAAGTCCAACTACTTTAATTCTTAGGGTTTGGGTCAGCTTGGAAGTTTGGGGCATGAAACCTTTCTAACCTTTACACATACGTTTATTTAAGTTTTTATGGTAACATTTCCAAGGGGAATGTGTACAAGAAGTGGGATTACCTGACCTAAAACCCACCAGTGCACATTTTCCAATTGGAAACACATTATGACAGAGTTATCGGTGAGCGATAAGTGAGTCACCAACTTGTCAAGTGAGCCTTACGACAAGCTGGGTGACGTATCCAACATAATGGGCAAGGGTGAGGCCCTTCTAGTCCATGAAAGTCTGGTGTGGCAGATTCAACAATTTAGTCTTTTTCAATTTTTTGACTCAAAATTTAGACACAAATTGGTCACTATTGCAGACTGTGCGATCATTATTGGCAGATTATGTCCCGTAATGTGGTCCAAATTGACATAATCTGCCACCCAGGTGCATGGTTACTGTATACTGGAACCTGTATGGGTCATATGGATCGTCACTGAGTGGTCATATGCAAAATGCAGCAATCCAAGGAATGGAAATGGGTTATATGGCCCCTATTCATTCCACTTTGCACACTCCTCTATTCCAAGAATGTTGTAGAAATCTGTTTGGTACTGTTGGCTCATACTTAAACCCAACTATTTGGAAAACTGGAATTTATTGCATCCTATATAATCCTAATTCACACATCAAATTGTCGGTCATTTGCAGCCATTTAAAAAAATTAACACTTGATGATTCATCTAATACTTTTTACATCTCTCCTTGTAATTTTCTTGGGATTGTTTCCTATCAGTTACAGCTATTCTAATTGGGGTTAGGTTTACAGATTTGGACTGTATTCCAAAGATCTATCATATATGCACCTTGCACTTGATGAATATCATGTGTGAAATCCAGGGTTTGATTCAATTGGAATAGCATTTTGGTGTGCAACTGCATGTGATAGTAAAACATGGTTTTTTTCGGACAGGTAGCCAAAGTGGCGACCACCCATAGGAAGATTTAGCCAAATTTGGGTATGAATGAGATGTGAAAGTCCCATTTCCAGGCTTGCACCTGAAATTGAATTTGGTTCTTTAAATAAAAGAAGTTAAAAGAAACAAACATTCTTCTGTATTTTTGGCTACCTATTCCAACCATGTATACAACTTTTCTTTTTCTTTTTTTGAATTCTGGCTGTTGAAAATCCAAAAAATCATTTTATTTTATCATTTAAAACTTTTTGATTTCATGTTTTGCCAATAAAAAAAAGGTTGGTAAGACATCAGTTGTTCCAGAATGTGGGGGTAAATAACTGCCATCCACATGGATGTAGTAGGAAATCCCATGGTAAAGAGGAGATGACCAATGAAGTAGTGAGTGGATAGGCTAATAATACCGATGTGGGGGTTTTTGGGGGGGGTGCCCAGGTTCTATGCAGCTGAAGTGCTACTAGCACTGGAGTATCTACACATGATGGGAGTTGTGTACAGAGATTTGAAGCCTGAGAATGTGCTTGTGCGTGCAGATGGACACATCATGCTGTCAGACTTTGATTTGTCATTGCGGTGTGTGGTCTCTCCAACTCTGGTCATGTCCCCAGTGTTGACATCAATTCCATCTCGCAACTCACGACATAAGTTGATGGAGTTCACAGTGGAGCCAAACACAGTGTCACTCCAGTCTTGTGTTCCAATTATGAGCCACAGGTTTCTCCGCACCTCGCTGCGAAAGAAATCATCCTCATCCTCATCCCCAGTCCAAGAGAAAGTGGTGGTTTTGCCACAGACAACAACACGCCCTGAGCTTGTTGTGGAGCCAACAGAGGTCCGGTCAATGTCATTTGTTGGCACACATGAGTACCTTGCACCAGAGATTATATCCGGTTTGTGCTCCCCTTCTTCCCACCCATTAATATTCAAGTTCTGTTCCAGTTCATTGAATAAATATTCTTCTGCAATCTGAATCTCCTTGATTTTTGCCCTTAGAATTCATGAGATCAGATTCGGAGCTTCTTCCCTAATGGTAGTTTTTTCAGGAATTTTGAGATGTAGCCAAAGTGGTGACCATTCATAGGGAGATATGAAAAGTTTAATCATCATTTATATTTTTGGCTATTTATTGGAACCAATGAAAGAAATCTGGTGATTTTTCCTTCATTTTTTTGTGATCTCTGGTGATTGAAATCCCCCAAAAAATCGCTTCATTTTCACATCTTTCATTTTTTATTTCTCCAGTAGAAAAAAGGGTTGTTCCCTAACCTTGATGCCATATATTTGGCTTTTTTTCTTCTCAGGGGATGGCCATGGAAGCTCAGTAGACTGGTGGACATTTGGGATTTTTCTATACGAGCTTTTGTATGCGAAAACACCATTCAAGGGAGCCGACAATGAGCTAACCCTGACAAATGTGGTGTCACATCCGCTACTCTTCCCTTCAAATGCAGATGCTGGTCTTGTCCCAGAAGCAGCCAAGGATTTGATCAGGGGACTTCTTGTGAAGGATCCAATGAAAAGGTTGGGGTCTCTCCGAGGGGCTGGAGAGATCAAGAGCCATAGCTTCTTTGAAGGTGTGAATTGGGCTCTGATCCGGTGTGCACTACCACCTGAAATTCCAAAGCCACAATACAGGCCTGTAAGGTCAGGTAAATCAGTGGGAACAGCAGCTGGGGAGAAGAAAAAGGCAGCTAATGGATGGAAGCAAGAAGAAGAAGATGTCAGTCATGTGGTACCTGAGTTTCAGTGTTTCTAGCTTCTTTATTCTTTCTTTGAGAAGATTCCATCATCATCATCATCATCATCATCATCATCCAAGCATGTTGTCAAGAAGCTTAATGTTTTCGGCCCCCTTGCAATGCAAAAATGGAGACACAGCAGAGATTGTAAATCTCGAGTAATTTGTAGAATTCTTTTTCGGAACTGCAGTGCAAGAAGGCTGGCTGGCTCGCTTGCATGGAGCAGCCTGCAAAATTCCACCTCTGCCCCCTAAACCTTAAACCCTAAACCCTAGTATCCCTTTCATTGTAAAAAAAATGTAGGTATAAAAATTTGGATCTGCAATGGAGAAAGTAGTTTTATTGCAGTCTTGACAAATCTGTCAAAACTATCACCAAATTTCTATGAAGCAAAAAGCACAAGCAGGTTCATTCTGGAAACTCCAAACAATTCTGCAATGTAATTCATAAAGCTCATAACACATTCCATCTGGAACAACAACATGTAAGCATCTCATTCCTTGCCCCACCCCATTACAATTTGCAGTTTTCTGTTCACTTTCTTTTTTCTTTTTTCTGTTTTCTCCCAGGATTTGAAGGAAATTGAAATTTGCGCAAAGTTGTGGAATTGGTCACAAAGTCTTTTCCTTCTTGCTACTCCACTCTGATTAGTTAGGAATTATTTCCTTCATGGGTGGGGTGGACAGGAGCAGCTTCCACAGATGTGCTAAGAATCCTGATCGTTGTATGTATATTCATGTTTTCCTACATGGTTTATAGAGTTTTGTGTAAACTTAGGACGTAATAATTGCACTTTGTTTGAGGTTGTATGTTATCATCACTTCCACTTTCTGTTCTTGGGTTAAGAACAATTTAGAGAGATTTAATTTTTTTTTGTTTATCTCAATCATTTGCAATAGGTGATGGATTAAAAGTTGGAAAAAAAAAAAGGTAAAAAATGTAGACCTATTGTTCTTGTAGTTAGTTATATTGTCCATACATGAAGTTTTTAACCATTAGACTTAGTTGTATATCCCAGCCTCCTCATCTTGGTCTATACCAAGCTGGTTGAATGTTGGGACAACTGTTTAAAATCAAGGATTAAAAACATATCCTAGTGGAGCAGCAGTTGATGAAGGCCCATTTGTGTTCATGAATGTAAATCTATCCCCCAGTGGTTGTGATTTCAATCTCCTTGTGGGTAAATAGCAATGTCCTTGTGGGCATATTGACAATAGGGGGTGTGGGTGTAGATGCTCTTAGAAGGGTGAAGTTGCATGTACTTATAACATAAGCAGGTGGAGTTAGAAAAAGGACTACTACCCACTACACTGACCACTTGCACTTCATTGATTGCACTTTTCCTTCTATCACAGGAATGCCTCTATTTGCTCTCAACTCATTCATTCATGGCAATGGGGATCAAACTTGATATGCACTAAGAGTAAGGATCAAGCAACAGTTGAAAGATAAGTTGATCTCACACTTGAGCGAGGAGCATGAGGGCATGATGCATTTGGAGGAGGCAGATTAACTATCACTCTTTGCTCTTCATCGCCTTTGGAGTCTTCAATGTTGGTGGACTCATCATTTTTCCATCTTTGCCATCATTTGCTGCGCATAATTTTTGGATTGGTAATCAACCCTGTTATTGTCTGTGAGTTTGTTTCTTGCAACATTTTGGTATGGCCAACATAATAAGGAATCCATTGTCTACTTCGAGAAGGACAAATGAAAGTGCCTTGTGATGTTAGGAAGCTCCAACACGTTACTTTGCATCATATGAATAGGATGCAGGATTATGTTACTGTGGATTTAAGGCATGTCTGACTATAGAGTTTTAGCAATCCATTAAGTGAAAATTTGTGAAAATTTCTTGATTGATTTCCATGGATGATTTTCGGGACAATCAACTCAACACCCAAAACACAAAAAAAGCAATTTTCAGCCTTTGGGTAGGTCGAAGTATTCTAGGGGACAATTCTGGAAATGTATGTAATCAAGGGATTTATTGGAATAGGTAATGCTTTGTTTTGGGTTGCTTCTGAAAGATAAGTATAATTGCTTCATTTGCTCAGTATTCTCGTAACATCATTGCAAGCCATTACACAAAACCTAAGCGAAATTTGAGAAAGTTTGTTAGCTAAACTACTTCAAACCCCCCCCATTTTGTTTATCAAACATTTTGATACTAGTAATAACATTACAACATAACAAATTAATTGAATTTGAATGCCAAAGTAAATAGAAATAGCATTTTCCACTACTGTGGTAATTTGGGTACCTGATTCTATATTTGTGTGGGAACTTGAATATCACTAATATCATATCTAGTGGGAATTGGCAACGTGACCAATGTTTGGTGGGTATGGGCAAAAATATATTAAGGTATATAACGACCTGATTGACATATAGTCATTGAGAAAAAGAAATCAATATGACTTACATGGGTAGGTCTATCCCAATGTTGGGCAATTTTCTCCTCTTTTATGAGAACCCTAGGTTTTGTTCCTTCCCAACACTTGAGAGCACTGACTAGATTTTTTTTGATAAGTTATTTTAGATTTATTATAACAGATTAGGGTATAAATAATAATAATAATAATCAAGTCAATTTTGAAATAGGGCAGTTCTCATAAATGTAATTACAATCGATTTTCATATCCAGTTTTCACAATCTAGATCTCAAATTTATATTCTTTTTTTAAAAATCAATTGAAAAAAGTTGAAAATATAAAAAAACTTGTTCGAAGAATGATTAAAATGTTACACAATTTTTTTATAATATATTATATTTCTAAGATTTCATCCTTTTCAAATGTTTCTTCTAAGTATTCAAACTCATGTAATTTTGCATCAACTTCAATTAGCTTCACTAAAGTAAAAGAAGGTTTACCACCAATCCTAGGGACATTAGGCCAATCTTTGTTCAAAAAATATATATTTTAAAAAATATACAATTGAACTGACATCTCCTAAGATTAGTAAGTATTCTCATCAAAGAAAATATCTTTTTAGTCTCTCAATCTGTGAATCAATGATTCTTAAGATCCAACAAGCAAGGAATCCAATTGTAATAATCATAGATTCATGCTTCTCCCACCATTGAAAAGGACATTTGTTATTTTTAGCATCCACTTGAAACTTCCTAAAAATCATAAATTCCATGCTAACAATTTTTTTCATTAGTTCATTTGTGTTTGCTATCATTTTTGAAATGTCCAAATTACAACTTCGTCAACACCTTGGTAACGATGCCATTTTAAAACAACAAGTGCAAATGATGGTAGCATTTTAACAACATGGGATACAAGGTTTTTATGTCATATTCTTTAACAATGGTCTTACATCACAAATTTAACATGCAACGAATTAATAATGAAAATTGTGTGAAGTTTGTTCATTCATATATTCATAAATTTGACACACAAATATCATGCATTAAAATCACATTTGACACACAAATAAATGTGTTGATAAATGAAGTATGAATCTATATATATGAATCAATGAATGTCACATAAATTTCATATCTTTCTATAAATCTATGTGTCAAATGTGTTTTCAATGCACAATATCAATGTGTGAAATGTATGAATTATGGATGAGGATTTTGCATGATTTCCATTATTAAATCATGAGATGTTAAATTTGTGATATGTGTTGCTCAAAGCCAATAAATGAGAACATTAAATGTGAGTTTTTGAACCTAGGATTCAACATCAAACACAACATGTTATGAGCCTTCTTTTCTTCATACTTTCTCAAGAAAAAATTTAAAACACCACAATTTTTTTTTGATGTCAGAGGCCAAAAAACCTAACTCAAGAGCAACAATGGATTCCTCTTCCATAAAAGTATCAAAAGAACTGAAAGTTCTAGATTTTTTTTTCAATTTCAAACAAATGGAGATGGTAAAATTTAAAACATCGCTTAAAAATTAATGACCATTCAATTGATTAAAAACACAAGCAAACACAACAAGGAAGAGGGCATCAACAAATGATTTGAAAAATAACCATGTTAAAGGAAGAGGCACCCATGTAGTCATCCTAACAATAGTCTATTTGCTATAACATAGAGTAATTTTTTTTCAAAATTATAATGTTTCTTGAAAAATGATATTTTTTCTTACAAATCTACCAACTATATATATCCTATTAATTAAAATTAATTATAGAAATTGCAACATATGTATTTTTCATTACAAAAGTACATTAGATAAAGAAATTACCTTCTATTCATTGGTGTATTCAACTTCCTTGGGGCCAATTGATATTCAACACATCTTTTTGTCCACTTTTGTTAACCTTTCCCAAAAACATTTGGCCAAGTTATACACTTTTACAAATCTCCTTGTGCAATCTTAATAGAAACATATGTCAAATATTTATAATTTTTTTCAATTGTTGTAGCATATTGATAGGCCTTAGAAAAAACATGGCCAAAGTAAGTGCTTTGATAACTTTCCTCCAAACTTAAAATGTCACAATTTACAACTTCTTTTAATGTAAAAGTCCTTGTGTTCAAGTTAGACCCCTCATCTTTTACATAAACAATTTTTTTTTTCAAGTTATATTTTTCTAATAACTCAATTAATTTTTTGACCAAAAGTTTTCCCAAAAGATCTATAGTTTTAGGATGACCAAATGTAATATGTTTTGGTTGCCAAACAATTCCTAAAAAATTAATCACAAGGGCAAATATGTCATGTGTTCCTTTGGACATCCAAAAATCAAAGCTTATTGTTGTAGAATTACATTATACTAAAGTTGGTAAAACATATAATTGTTTAATTTTTTCCACCAACTCTAGGATCATCTCTTGTGAAAATTATTTTTTGGAAGGAAAAACCAATCTTGGACACAAATGCAAACATAAGCGTTCCATCCACAAACTTTCAACAAATTGCATGGGTAGATGATTTTTAACAATGAACAAGCCCATATCCTCAAGAAACAATTTTTTATGCATGTGATCCTTCCAAAAAGGTTATTTGGTAATAAAAAAATTGACAATTGCACTACCAATTAGATTTGATCTTTTTTTTGCAAATTGTTTATCCACTTTTCCTCTCAATGGATTGTTTACATTTTCTTCAAACATTTTTGCAATAATAGAATGGACTCTACATTCACATTTTTCTTCAATGTTGTTATTCCATTTGTCGTATTTGTATATGATTGAACTTTTTCTTGCTTAGGTTTTAAGGTTACAAGATAAACTTGGATTACCATAACAAATAATACATCTCATGGTTTGTGTGCATTTCATATCAACATCCTTGTTATCATTCACACAAAAAAACCCAACATAAAGAATTTTTACCATGTGATTTCCACATTGTTCTTTGAACATGTAAATTTTTAATGTTTTCTTTCATTGTTTTTCCTTCAATTTCTAGGTCTTGGTTGCTTTTAATTTGAAAACTAGGTTTTGTTCATATTTTTCTTCCATTACATCACTCATAAACACTTTGCATGTATTTTCAATTATCATATTTTCATTTTCAAAAAATTGAACCATTTTAAATTTTCACAAGAGAATGTAGCTTTGAGATGGAAGAAAAACCAAATGGATGTATAATAAACCAAAAGATCAAAACCTACCTTACAAGGTAACCTAAAATGCAAGCATCTACAAAAATAATTACAAATTATTCAAAAACTTCTACAATTTTTTTGTAAGCACATGCAATTTTTTTCCCTTTGTTTCCAATCATGGAAGAGCTCCACCACCTATACAAGGCAATGGGAGGGGGTAGTACCTCACCATGACAAAAAACAACACAAAAAACCAACACCAACACCATCAACACAATGAAGTAACAACAACACCAAGGGGGGGGGTTGTAAATGGTGATGGTGGGTACCTAGTAATGGGGCACACATAACAATGTGAGGGACCACTAACTAGCCACCTACAAGGCGATGATGATGGGAGTACTATTTCACCAAAACATAGGCAAAACAAGTAACGACCAACAATGTAAAGGAACAATAACAAGGGGGTTCATGTGGTACTTCGGAACCAACAACAAAACTAGTAACATGGCAAACCAATAACAACACTAGCAATGCAATGAATTGGAAACAACACCAAAGGCGGGGGGTAAATGGCAATGGGGTTACCTAGTAACACAATGCATAGAACAACATTAGGGACCATTAGATTACCACTACAAGGCAATGGCAATGGGGGTAGTGTGACCGGACAATAAGTCAGTTGGATATTTCTCTCATGTGAACACGACTTTGTTTTAGGGTTTTGGAGTTTGTTTTGAGTGGCCATCGACTTTCTTTGTGCAAACAGTGGATTTATGTTATCACTGTTTGTTAGTGGTTATAATGGTTGTTTCAAGGAGACTTGTGAGTTTGGGGTAGGAATCGTTGTTTGTTTGTGTATTATGTGAAATAGGTTGACAACAACCAATGGGTGGCCAAGGACACTACAAACATTGAATGGGTAGGGAGAATAGGATGGTGCATGATAACATAAGAAGAGGAATTTGAGGGCAAATGGAGGCAGGTTTTGTTGATTTTGTTGTTAAAATGTAGAAGTGGGAGCTTGTTGAAATTGGTAGTTGTTGTTTTGATTTCCACAGCGCAAGTGACTACACCATGGTAGGTTTTGTGTTCTTATTAGTGTTAAACTCTATAAGGGGTCAATGCTGAAGGCTAATGATGCATAAAGGGAAGTCCAAGCTGTAGAAATGGGAGCATGTAGAAGGATACATTTGCATGGTATCTTGGTTGAACCTTTTTTCAAATCCAATTTGTAACGCATATGTCTGAGTGAGAATCAAAAACCTTAGTGGGGTATCCTTGGGTTGGGCAGAATGCAAGTGAAAGAGGAACAAAATGGGAAAATTAATAAAAATTTATCCATAGACCCTTTTTTACACAAAATTCTATCTTTCCTAAGTGGTTGCAAGCCAACTTGGTATACAATATTCATTTTTGGTTCATACTTAGAAATCAACATGTTTTTAAGATTAGGCCAAGTGTTCTTCTGCATTATCGCATATAATAGAATGATGGTTAACAACTCATATGGACCAACTAAACACTTAGAACTTTCACTTCAAGCCAGACCCCATTAGCTTATGCACTCACAATGTGTGGATTTGTTCTTGGCAACAAACTAAATGCTACCACTATAATAAGCTAGAAAAAACTAACATGTATGTGCCACTGGATATTCACATAGGAAAGGAACATTATGTTCTAATAGGACAGTAGCACCAAGGGGTATAACAATGTCTGATTGGCAGCCCCAAGGACATAAGCTACAGGAATTGTTTCACAAAATTTGTATGTCTACTGTGAGTAATTTGTTATCAAGAGATTTTCTTTCTACCCTTTTCTTTTGGTTACAATAGTATTTCACAAAACACATGTAATGAAAATAACAACTAACAACGCAAAAGAATAATAACAAGGGGGTTTATATGGAATTTAGGAACTAATAACACAATGAACCAACTACATTAGCAATATGATGAACCAAAAATAAGATTAGTAACACAATGATCTAACAACAAAAGGATCAACAATGCAAGGAACCAATAGTAAGACCAACAATGAAATGACCCAACAACAAAGCAAATAACACAATGAATCAATAGTAGTAGAAGTAAGGCGACAAATTCACAACAACATGATGCACCAACAACATGACAAACTAGCAACATGATGAACCAATAGCACAATGAACCAATAACAACAAAAACAATGTGATGAATCAACAACAATAAAAGCAACACTAAAAATAACATGACAAACTAACAACACTAGAAGCAATGCAATGAACTTGCAACACTAGTAACACAAATGACTAATGCAAAAAAACAAAACAAGGAATAACACAAAAGGCAACACAAATGAACAAAACAAGAAGTGACGTGAAGAGCAACCTAAAGGATCAACGCAAATAACAACATAAGGAAAAACATAAAACTCGATTAAAAATGGCTAACCCAAAAAGGGTTTTTATACAATGGGTGTTGCCACTTACAAATTAACTTAGTTTACTTACTAACTTAAACCCTAAACTAACTTAATTTACTACCAACCTTAATCCAACTACTAACTAGAAAATCAATTTTCGATTTATCATAAATTTGATTCAATTTTCTAAAATGTTTTTTTAATGATACTTAGTTTTCATTGGGTATAGTTTTCACCCAAGTGAAAACCATCGGTCTAGTCCTTAAACCATTTATCACCTTTGGTGATATTAATCAATTCTCCTTATGAGAATTAGTTTGAGAACCAAAGGTCCCAATGAAAACTACCCAACACTAGTTTATCCTTGTTCATACACAAGTAATTTTTTTTACAAAAAGAAGAAGAAGTTATTGCCAATGTTTCATTTTATGTTTAATAGTCTTTCAAAAAGCCAAAAAAAAAAAAACAATTGCGTCCAATGTTGATTTTTAAAATTTTCAAATGCCTTATAAGGAATTTGACCTTGTTTAAAGAACAACTCTTCAAGGTTTGTATATTATCAAAGGGATATCTGATTTAAGAGGCTAGTCCTTTAGGAACGTAGGAAGGTTATGTTTCCAAATAACTAGTTTTGCAACAATGTAAACACCCATGTTTTTCCTACTATTATTAAAACCACCACATTCATTGTCATATTTGATGTCACAAGGAGGATTTCACACATGTTCTTTAGCAATTAATTAAATTAACAAAATAATGGAAACTTCTCATATCTCTATAGGTGTCTTGGAGGTTCATGAAACATTGAAAGCTTTCATGGCTTTACAATAAAGGACTTGTTTGCCCACTTTGATTGTGTCCCCAAAAATTTGCCCATGCTTGCTATTAACCTAGGCAGAAAATTGTGACAAATAATTTTGGAAAGAGTAATTTCATGCAACCAATGAGAAGGTGCAACATGTATTGATGAATGGTCTAGTTTTATGGTCTAATTGTTTTTCTTTTTGATGGGGCATGGGAGAGGCATTTTTTTTTCACTTTGTTCCCAATGTATTCTCATCAAATTTTCAAAATGTTCCCAAATGTGTTCCCCAAGATGTTCCCAATAACACCTTGGTTTTATCCCATATGGTTTGCCCACAATTCAACTCCAATGTATATAAAATGAAAAGGTGAAGTGAGGGGAACACATTTGTTTATATGTTGCAACTACTTTTATTGGGGGCATGCCCAATGTTCCAAAAAAATTGTTGATGGGCCAATTGATATGGCCCTGTTAAATTTTTTAAAAGTTGTGAATGCACCCATGATCTAATTATTATGAATAACAATATGTTACCATCATCATAAGCTATGTGAAAGATGCAAGTGTCAAGTTAAAAATTGACACCTTGACATAGCTCTTACAATTGCCTTAAAAAATATCATGTTACATGTGTCCCACTCATGTTGTTAGAATCATATGTTAATAGTTGTTGTGTCAAAATGTTGTCAATATGCTACAAATGATTTGAAAGTTATTTTTGTGGTGGAATGAAGGAGCTATCAATCAAAGATGTGCATGCATTTGTGAAAAAAAATTTACATAAACTAGAAAAAGTGGAAAGGGTAGGCAAAAATGGGCTAGAGCTTGTAAAGATGCACATTTTCACCTTTGGAACTTAAAGATTCATGTGAATACATAATCTACATCCGAAGTCATTTTTTTCAAAAAGATCTTGGAGTTCAAAAATGCCATCAATTAATGTCATTCATGATAAACATTTTTTTTGTGGAGAAAAATTCCTAGCCTAAAAACATAATTTATGGCCCCTAGAAAAAAACAAATTGTAATACTCCAATGATCATGTATTATGTGTTGAACCAGACTTGATGATATTGGTTGTTCCTTGATGTAATTATTATTACCATATCCATGTGTTGTATGATGAATCCTTGAACAAATGATCCTATGTAGGTATATGGCTACAAAATTGTTGGTAGTTTACGTGTTCATGTTTCTTCTATGCATTGAACTTCTATGAATTTTTTTCCCTCATTTGTTGATTTTTGTTGCTTGCATGTTGGGGATTTTGATTTCTTGAGCTACTAGATTTTAGCCCTTGCACAAAGCCTAAAGTGATGAACATGTTGAAGCCATTTCTATGTTGCATATTCATATACCATGGATTGCACATAACATGTTGGTCCTAATCAATGTTGAGTCATTTTCACTTTTTCATGAAAATTGTTGGTTTCGATTTTTGGGGTAGGTTTTGATAATTGCCCTAGTTTTCAAAAAAAATTTAAAAATCTCATTAGGTAGTCTTTAGGGTCAATGGTTCTCATAGAATTTTGAACTATTGGTTTTCACGAACGGTTTTCACAAATCATAGTTTATATATATATATAGGTTTTTTGTGTGTTTCTTTCCTTACAATTAACAATGTTGTTATGCAAAATTTTGCATTGTTGCACAATTTTAAAATAACCTACAACAAGCTCAAAGGGTTTAGTTTTTTTTTTTTAAATTTTTTTTAGAAACATCACCAAAAAAGTAGGGGAAAAAGGCACTATTTGCCACCTTTAGACAATGTGCTTCTAAAGGTAGGGTAAATTGGCCCATCATCGAACACTAACCTATCGCCAAACACTTTGCTAGATCTTTCTCAATTCTTCTCCATTTTGAATGACTTAAAATGTTATAAGAACACTTTTTCAACCTTTACAAATCATATTTGAAATGCAAAGCCAAAGGAGTAGCCAAAAATAAATAGTAAAGAAAATACATTTTTTCGAATTGCAAAATACATTTTTTTTCATTTAAAATTTTTTTGACCTTCCTACTTCATTAGTGCATAACTTTCTCATTTTTTGTTCAAATTGAACAATTTAAATTGCTCTAAAATTTCCATCTTAAGCTCTATAATAAATATCTAACTTTAAAGGTAACAAAATAATATTTAAGGATTTTTTTAAGGGGTTTGGAAGTAGGCTATGAATTATTCAATCAAATTGTTTTTTTGTAAAAATGACTCCCCTACTTGGGGGGCTGTAACTTTCTAGCATGTAGTCCATTTTTGCCAATTTTTAGTACAATAGATGCACAAAGAAGAGGGTTCCATCTACTTTTTGGACATCATAAACAATGGGGCCCACTTGTAAAAATGGCAATAAACCATACCTTAAATGTACTATGACTAACCTCTGAACCCTAATTAAGAAGTAGCAAGATTATTGAAAAAACTTAGCTTTCTAACAGTCTTGTAGTCCAACTTGGGTAAATCCTCATTTATTATTGCAATTGCCTCCATAAATGATCATTTTAGTTATTATTAATTTAATTTTGAACTTTTTATTTATTTATTATTTAAAAAATTTTACCATGAAAATCAAACCTTTTTCAAAATGATGACAATTGGTTTGGTTCTCAGTTTGGATGCTAATTGAGAACCTAGGTGGTTTTCACTGGGCAATTCTCATCTCTAGTGAAAACTTTTAATTTGGGTTTTCATGACGGTTTTCATTGTTAATTCTCACTGGCCAATTCTCATTGAGAATTGGATTGAAAATTGGCATCGGTTTTCAATCGATAGGTGAGAACTACCCAACATTGGTCCTTATGTTGGACCCTCATTTTAGAAACTTGCTTGACTAATCCAAGATTATGTAGGCCTTAATGTGGCCATGCAAATTGCAAAAAAATATGACCCTAAAGTTTTGATGTCATTGTTGTTAATAATCTACAACAATTTGACACCAACCCTTACCGATGTTGAAATTATTGACCTTATTTTGCTTAAAATGAACATCTTCAAATCTTTAATTCAATGGAGGAATCTACCACAAGGCTTCTTCAATTGATTTTTAGATGGACTATAATGCCAACATTAAAAGCTTTTGATCATTTCAATCCTCTTTGCAAATTTTACCTTTCTTGCACACCAAGTGATGGGCACTGTGGGTTCACATATTGAAACAAAGAGGATCTTTTAGTATGGCCCAAGGTTATCATAAATTTGAAGTGTTGTCGTTTTGGCATCAAGAATTCAAACAAGCTAATCCTAATAATGAAATGTTGGCCGAATACCCTAAATCATGTTGCATTGTTGGTTTAGGACTAAAATCAAGCGAGGAATTCTTGATATTGAAAACAATATTATGGTTGAAGAGAATGAAAAAATTGATTGCAAATTTTAGTTTGTTTGCAAAGGATGAAATATGGGGTTAAAAAGTGGAAAATACAAAGCAACTCTAATATAGACAATTGTAAAACTCAAAAAGAAGTAAATTAATTTCAGTTTTGGTTGTTTGTTGAAACTTGAAGTGATGTCTTTGCAATAGTTGATGCAATTTTGGACACAATTCAATGTTTGATGTCCTTTCTGCATTATCTTGCTCATTGGTTAAGCACTTATGTTGTTGAAAGAGCATATTTTGTGTACTTGGGGTTCATAATGAATTTACACCAAAAGGCCATGTACCTTCATGATGAAAATTGAAATGGGAGGAAAAAAAAAAACAACAATTCTAGATCTTTTAGAGCTTCACAAGAATGATTGATGTTCTCCTCTTTTATTTGTTAATGTGATGCAACTTCATCATCAAGGTGTGATTCTACTATTAATATTAGAACATTTTGCTATTTGTGATGTGTTTTGTATGTTTGTGTTGGGGTTTTCTTTTTGTGTTAATTTGATTGTGTGTTTTTTATGTTGTTTAAACATAAGTGTTGAAAGAACTACGAAATTAGAATGTTGAAAGAATTATTCTAGAATCAAAGCTTGGGATCTTTGTTATATTGTTTTTGTGCATTGTCTAAGAACATTGTGTCAATGTCTTTTTTTACATTGTCTTTGTGTTATAAGGTTCAATGTGTCAAGTGTTAAGAGTCCCTTTTTGTGAGTTGTTTGAAGATTTTACATGTAACAATTTTTTTATTTTTAGTTCATCTTTTTTTTTTTTTTTTGGGCCACTCTCTAAATAGTCAAATAAGATTTAAGTGTTTTGAATGATGATGTGCTTTGAATATCAATGGCATGTAATTTTGTAGTTTGTTTTGAATCTGTTGTACAATTACATCTATTTGAGTGCAATGTTATTATTTGAGTGTTTATGCTTGTTTATGTTTTGAGTTTTGTGAAAGAAAGTTAGTCCCAATACAAGAGTGCACTTGCTCAACATTAAAACTACATTTGTCAGCATTTTATCTCAAGAAGGTGTATGTGTGTGCATTTGTGTGAATGCAACTCCAACTTATGATTTTTGACACCTCTTTTGATTTCTTGGTCATTGTGCATAGTAAAACCATTTTGCAATAGCTCATATGATTAGAATTTAGAATATTTTTTCAAAGTTGGGTAAGGCAATATTACACCCTTATTTGTCCCATCAACTTTAGCACAATTTTTGTAAAGACAATTTCACACCCATCTTTGAATGTGTTTTTGCATGAAAAACGATGACAAACAAACACCTCTAATTTTCACTTAATGTATAGATTGGGTCATTGTTAATCTTAAAATTTGAATGGTGGGTTTAACCCTAAAATGCTTGACACCATTTAGAGTTTAATTCACATTACAATTGATCAGACTGAAAATTTCTAGTGACTGTCCTCACTTACATCAGAATACTATTAACAAGGGGTGTGTCACACTGTGGTCTTGCCATTTACATTAAAATGTGTCTTAAGGCAAGAGAAGAAAATTTGATGGAAACTCAAATATTTCATGATGCAAAAAATATAATCTTCAAAAAAAAAAAAAAATCCTCTAAAAGAAACCAAAATCCTTCAAAATATTATAACTCTGTAACTAATCTCAAGTTTTGACACAAGCCAAAATATCATCTTTCAAAAATCCTCATGTAAAAATAGACCTATTATTACTTAGGGGCCAAAATCCATTCTTTCAATTTAAGAGATTGGACTGAGCTTGACAAAAGGTGAAGAATTTCTAAATAAAAAGCATCAAACCCACCATCTGAATATAAGAGTTATGTAGCATGACAAAAGGCAAAGAATTCCAAGTAAAAAGCACCCAAACCCACCATCTGAATACAAGAGATCTATTGAGCTAATACCAAACAGCAAAGAATTCCAATCAAAATGGCACCAAACCCACCATCTGAATATAAAAGATCTATCAAGCATGACAAAAGGTGAAGAATTTCCAAATTAAAAGCACCAAACCCACCATCAAAATACAAGAGATCTATCAAGCATGACAAAAGGTGAAGAATTTCCAAATAAAAAGCGCCAAACCCACCATCTGAACATAAGAGATAAATTGGGCATGACAAAGGGTGAAAAATTTCTGAGTAAAAAGCACCAACCCCCCCATCTGATATGTTGACAGCAAGCTGAGAACAAAGTGACTAGAAGACCTGAATCAAGGAAGAGCACAGCATAAGAAGAAGATCCATGATGAGATCAAATGGAGGCTGAAACCAAAAGAAGCTGGGCATAGATAAAAAGTCTGATCATGGCACACAAAATGTGAAAATTTATGTTACAATGTCTTTCAAATAGTATATTGTCAAAGGGTCCCTGACTAAATGTTTGTCATCTTTGCAGACAAACTCAAAATGCAATTTTGCAAACTCTCTTTGTTTTGTGTAGTAGGGTGGACCCGCCACCCCTGGCATTTCCAATCTATTTGGTGAAAAACTAGTAGTTCCTGCAGAGGCGTCACTAGGTCATGGAGTTCCTCCTCAGTCCAGGCTTCCCTGCTAATTTTGATTTGATCATCACTTGTCTTGAAAAATTCTGCACAACTTTCAGAAGATCATCTCTTGCACTGCACACAGCAACACGCTATCTAACCCTAGGGAGGTTGCAACCCAAAATTTCTAATCCCAACTTTTCTTCTGTGTCATAATCAAGTCCACCAATTAAGAAGATGGGTTGTGTATCGATCATCTTAACTAAACAACAAATACACCCAAATCAAACTCCCAGTGTATCATGAAGCACACAAATTCACAGCTTCTTCGTCTTCTTCTTCTTCTTCTGCCCACTGCAATCATCCCTGGCTCCTTGAAGTTCAACCCTAAACTCACCTCACGTTACTGAAATCAGTCAGTCTCTGCTTCATGCTCCCTTTAACCGCACTAATCAAAGCATCAATAGCAGGAAGCAAGAATACTTGGGGGAGCAGGCGGTGCCATTCAACATCAAAAACCCCACCCAAAAAATTTCCTATGATGATGACAACAGATGATGTGCCACCAATATCCAATTTCCTGGTGGTGATTATGCGTCACCAAGATCCAATTTCCCAATGACGATGGATGCACCACCATTCTCCAATTTCCTGATGATGATGACAGATGTGCCACCAATTTGCCATGATCAATGAGGGTTTCCAGAAGTTTGCGGCTAAGAAGTTGGACTGATTGTGAGTGAGCGAGCAAGGGTTGTTCTTCTTTGAATGGTCCTAAGAAGTCCTGTCTGTGAGTGTTCTTTGTACTTTGTCTTCACACAGACATGGAAAAAATGTTGGGTCTGTTGGGGGATGAGTGAGCAGCAAAATCCATCATGGCCCATGATAAGCAAAGCTGTTCCGGAAAGGTGTAGATGAAGAAGAAGGTGGAGGAGGAGGAGGAGGAGGAAGCCCCATCAGGGGCAAATCTGTGAGAGAAAATGACCTAGATGGTGTGGTTCTGGTCATGTGACCCCCAATTCTAGAGGAGCCTTGAGCTGCTGCTGGAAGATCAGCATGGACATAATCCTTCTCTTCTTCGTCGTCTTCATCTTCTTGCTCTTCTTCTGCTGCTGCTTCTCTGAGACTTCCAAGCTTTAAGGCAATTGTAAGAGTATTTGTGCTTCTGTTGCTGGCAGGTTTCTTTGAGAAGCTGGCAACAGATGTGCGAGAAAGGGGAGGATAGGACCTGTGACGATCTAGAGAAGTTTGAGAAGCATTCACTAGAGGACCCATCATCCTTCTTCGCTTTGCATATGGATTATTGGGTTTTGCTAGATCTGAAACTGACGAAACATCCGCCAGTGATGAAAATGATCGTGACTTGCCACCAAAGAACTTTGAGAGCCCAGGTCTCCTGCACCACAATTCCACAAATCCCACAGTTCTAAACCACAACTTGATAGCCGGTATTCCAGAATTCTTGACACAAACACTAGAACTTGATGATGGTAATTTGAGAAATTCTTGACAGAAACACCAGACCTTGATGGGTATTCAAGAATTCTTCACAGAAACACTAGAACTTCATGATAGGTATTTGAGAATTCTTGCCAAAAACACTAGAACTTGATGGGTGTTCGAGAGATTCTTGACAGAAACCCTAGAACTTGATGGGTATTCGAGAAATTCTTGACATAAACACTAGTAGAATTTGATGGGTATTGGAGAATTCTCAACAGAAACACTAGAACTTGATGGGTATTCAAGAAATTCTTGACAGCAACAATAGAACTTGATGGTTGGTATTCCAGAATTCTAAACAGAAACACTAGAACTTGATGATGGGCATTCAAGAATTCTCAAAAAAGAACACTAGAAGTTGATGGGTATTTGAGAATTCTTGACAGAAACAAGTCTAGAACTTGATGAGGACAAATATCCAACACACACAACACACAAAACACACTGGATTCACAATCAACAGCTGGTTAGGTGCAACATACTTGATAGGTAGTGAGCTTTCCAGAGCGCTCATCTGATGCAGTGGTCCCCGATAAGCCGACTGCGCCTCCTGCATACTGTCTCCAGAAGCTGCACCAATCTCCTGATCATCAGAGGAGCAAGAACTCTGCTCCCTCCCATTACAGATTGAGGAAGACGATGATGATGGTGAGGCAACAAAGGATGCGGCCGCCACCATCTCGTTCTTCTTCACAAGAACGGCACATTGCTGCTGATCATGACCACCACTCCGCTTGAGATCCGAGGTCGCCGCCACAAGAGTTGGTCTCATGCAGGTGCTCCTCATCTCGGTAGCCTTGGTCACATGAGCTGCAGCTTCCTTAGTCTTCGTCATCAAGCTTAGTCCCCATCTCTGTTGCAGCTGATCCTCTGCAGCTGCTGCTCTTGTTTCTTGATGATCTGGTACAAGCGAAAGTGTAGTGGAGCTCACAGTGGCAGCTGCCATGCTCTGCTTGCTCATGCTGGAGAAGGACGAGAGATTGCACGCGGGCAGCAGCTCATGGGCTTGTTGATGCTGCTGCTGCTGCTGTTGCGAGGCTCCTCCTCCTCCTGTGATCTTGTTGCGGCCAACACTAGGGGCACCGGCGGCTCTAAGCTCCCACCTTTGGTAAGCCACGGACATACTGATCACTAGTGCTGATCGAGGTTTCTTCTGCAGAGGAGGAGGATAAGGCACTGGCTGGGTACTGCTGCTGCCTGCTACGTTACCTGCTGCTGGTGCTGCTGCAATTTTTGAATCTGGCGGCTTTTGAGCTTCTGCTTTCTCTGCCGAGGGTGGATATGCTGGCACAACTTCTGGTCAAAGTCGAAGCTGGGGGTAGCAAAGATACTCGTCATCGACCACCACATCTTTGCAGCTTCATATCCATACGGGATCCTAGTCCTCCTCCTGCTGCTGCTGCTACTACTGCTGTCAAAGAATCTGCTCCTCCTCCTCTCTACAAAGAATCTCCTCGTTCCACATGATCTTGTGATTGGCATATGCACGTCCAACCCAAGCAAGCCCAAGCACAGCACTAGGTACTATACCTCCGCCTTCTCTCTCTCTCTGTGCGGCGTCTCCTCACGACACAACCATTGCTAAGAAAGTGGTCTTCCCGTGCGAACCCTAGGGGAACACGGGCCCAAGCAGCTGAGGAGCAACAAGGAAGTGGAAACTCAAGCACCTTCTCAAGTGCAGTAGGCTCTAACATCAGTACAGACTTTCGTCTTCTTCTTCTTCTTCTTCTTCTGCTTCACACGAGTCCTGCACACAAGACTTCTTCTTCCTCCTCCTCTTCTTCTTCAAAATCTGCTGGCTGCTGCAAAAGAGGTTGATACACAACAAAAACAACAAAGAAGAATCCACAATCCCAATCAGGATTTCTTTTTAAAGATGTTAAAAAGAAGATGAGGATGCGGATGCGGATCAGGCGTCACCAACTACTGCGCACCACGCTCGCTCGATTCCCCAACCCCCCCATCGCCACGGCCATGCCGGAGCTCCAGCTCCTGCACACAACCCTCTTCTCCTCCACCCACCTACCCACCCATCCAACTACCTACCTATCTACCTATCTACCTACCTACTTACATACCTGTATATCTACCTATCTACCTACCTACCTACTTACATACCTACCCACCCACGCCTCTTACCCAACCATCTAACCAGTTCCCTATGACCTACCTACTTACCCATTCACTCCCTTACCTACCCACCCACCTATCGACTTACGTACATACCTACCCACTCACCTATCTACCTACTTATAAATCTGCCCATTCAACCACTTACCTATCCACCTACCCACTCACCGACCTACAGACCTGGCTATTTCTACTCGCCTGTCTTTCCTTCGGGTCAACCGGCTGTGTGTAACACCGAAGTCTTGACCGGGTCCGCATGGAGTGAAGCAGGCGCCCGGTGTTTCGCCGGGTCTCTTCGTAGATCTTTTATCCCCCGCCCCCCATACTACCAAACCGCGTTCCCGAAGCTGTACCCGAGCCGGCCCGCACCGGACCGGACCCGGACCGGGCCCGTGATTTGGTGTTCTAGATAAGTATCAAGTTGGTATGGCTTTCTTCATATACAGTCGTTTATCTATTTTTATTTAATATATTTTAAATTATTATTTTCACTTATTGTGTAAATAGTGCTAATGAATATAATACCGTCCGTATATGTATAAATTATTATATAAATGATTATTTTCACTTATTATGTCCACATTGGTATTGAGTATAATACCGTCCCCGTATATGGTAATTTTACTAGGGTGTATCCTCTTCCCGTTTTACTTTTTTCTTTTACTTTTTTTTAATCTGTTTGCGTAGTAAGTTTCTACCGTCATCGAGTGCCGGGTGGCACCCCTAACCTTATCCGCTTTGCTGGCGCTGTTGGGAACACTGGATGGGAAACGATTTGGGAACATTTATGGGAACGTGAATATAGCATTTTAGCTACCAACGAGATTCTTTTCTTTTTCTTTTTTTTTTTCTTTTCTGGCGTTTTGTTTTTTTTTTTTTTTTTGGGGGGGGTTTTTTTTTTTTTTTTTTTTTGTTGTGTTTTTTTATTTTCTTTTTTTTTTT
>Ga0116231_10004760_pt1 | contig 27278 bp, 18 predicted proteins | sample S1TSphgellanicum_2_FD_89695 | JGI IMG/M metagenome (GOLD analysis project Ga0116231, IMG submission 89695) | Host-associated microbial communities from peat moss isolated from Minnesota, USA - S1T2_Fd - Sphagnum magellanicum MG | ecosystem: Host-associated > Plants > Peat moss > Unclassified... | reverse complement strand
TTTTTTTTTTTTTTGGGAAATGTAAGGAAAAAACAAAATGAAAGAAAGTGGGATCCAAACAAAAAAAAAAAAAACAAAATTATAAAAAAAATAAATAAGAAGAAAAAAAAAAAAAAAACCTAAATTGGATCCAAATAGATTGTAAAATTGATTTAATTTATGTGCCAAACTTGAGTTTAAAAAAAAAACCATAGTTCAAAGAAGTGAAAGGGAGAAAAAAACAAATGTAAATACTAGTTTAATTTTTTCAAATATCAATTCTTTTATAATGAAGGCATATAAGAGAGGCTAAAATTCAACTACCAATAGATAATTGGAGTAACAAATCAAAAGTGACAATGGGAAGTGGATTGATCACAAGTGGAAGTCAAAAGGTGATATGCGTCATTGCTACCACTCTACTTAGAATGAAAAATGTTTACATCTTTTGAGATGTGATTAAGATTCATTGTGGAAGGAAATTGATCAAGATGAAGAAGGGGTTTTCACACTTTTGTATCCCAAGCTTTGTTGGCACAATCATGTAAAAAGGAGAGTGACATTGAAAGCAGTTGGTAAACATTGGTTGGACTTGCAAGAGAATTGTAGAATACAACGTCAACAACCAAAAATAGCATGACATATGAATGCAAAAATCAATGCTACATTTGTCATTTGGCGCCATGAGATATGCAACTTAGCACCCACCTTGCAAGTCATCCATGTTCATTCATTGTTCAACTACATAAACAACTATGATTTCAACTACATTGTGATTAGTTGTGATTATACAACAACAACGATAAGCATTCTTCTATATTGTTTGTTGGCTACCTAACCTAATACCTGCAGTTATCTATTCAAATGCTTCAAATTCTTGTCTATTTATACAATCCTCGAAACTCACTTTTTTTTTGCATTTTAAAATCCCGTGCTGGGTATTTGCCATTTGGAAACTTAGAGAGTTATACTCATTACAAGAATACTTGGCACTTAGAGAGAGTCCCAAGCAGAGAAACCCAATTTGTAAAATTGCACATCTGCTGTTTGGAGAGTGAGTCATGACAAGTAGAAGAAGATCATGCTGAGATCAGAAGCTCAAGCATAAGAAGAACATAATAGAAGGGCAACTAGCAAAACCCAACTCTATTTTAAACTTGTAATGACCTTGTGGTGGCGGGCATTCCATTTTGTGAAACACATGGAACCATGAGATTGTAAGAAAATATAAACCCCGTTTTTTGATCTGCTATTAGGGGGTGGTGAAAGGAGGCCCAAAGACAGGGTGAATTTACAGATTTCTCTATTATCTCCAAAAAACAAACAAAAAAAACACATAATCAACATGCCATTTTGATATCTGTTAACAACAAATTTCTGAGTGCTCTTCAGATTTAATGCTTGGTTATTATGGTTGAAGGTAGAAACACAGATTCTGGCCTGCCATTGATTCCTGCTTTGCACTAACCACAAAAATCTTGAAATTGTTGCCAAGCACACACACATTTGTCCTACACAAGAGTAGAAGAAGGTGATGCACTAATGAAGAAGACGACCAAATTTTCTGCTGACTGAAGTTGGATTGAAAATCAAGCATTTTTTTTTTTTTTGGTTGGTGTATTTTGTGTGGAGTAGTTAGTTATTAATTTATTCATGATTTACAAAGAAAGGTCCATATTTTTACATGGCTAATAGCAAAGTACATAATTTTGTCAGATTTTGAAAAATGGGCCGAGAGAGAGAGAGAGAGAGAGCCTTGTCTATGCTTGCTGGTCTGAAAATAAGTTAAGTTGAAGGAGCAGAGAAAATCTCAAACCAGCATCATCTTGCCGACCATTGGCATTTCCACCTTCAAGTTCCCATTCTGAGATTTGATCTGATGACCTTTGTGAGCACCGTGAGTTGGGAATGCAGAAATGCGAGGAATTATATTGCTGTTGGGTTTTATCTTCCATGCCCATTGTCAATTCTGCCATCGCATTTGTTTTGGCTTGAAGCTTGAATATCATCAAACCCATGATGATTTCGTTATGTGTACTAAACATGAACTTAGTAGAGATGGGTATATTACTACTATGCTCCATCATGAAGTTCAAACTGGAGCCAAATCCAATACACAACAACTATAGCGTCCTCAACCTCGTCCTCCATTCATTTTTGTTGCCGCTCCATTGAGGAGAAGGAGAGAGGATCATAACATCCATATGTCTGAGAGACTAAGCACAACACTTCAGGATTTGTATCGAAATGCCCAATTTCTCATTTTGAATTCTCTCAAATTGCTTTCATTCCTCCCAATTTTCAAAACTACTGAAGAAAAAAGATGAGAAATGTGATAAAAAAATTCAAAAAAAGAGGGGGTTTCTCATACAATGATATACAAATAATTGTTGTGTTTTGTGAAGAGAAAAATTGCAGCAACCAAAGAAAAAAGAAGAGGATTAATTAGAAGACTGGGAGAAACCAAAATTTGTTTTGGGGTCACCACAAGTGTTGGCCTGAAGCCAGCTTTCTGAGTATCATGAGGAAAATCACCAATGCTAACACAAGGAGCATTTCTATCCATGCCATTTCTTTAGGTATTATGTTTTGGGTGTCTAATTTCAGGAAGATCCAAAGTACAAAAAACAAAATCCCTTAAGCTACTATACTCTCTAATGAATCTAAACACAACAATATCCTTCTTGCCTTGGTAAGTAGGCAAGGCCAAACCAACAAAGGATGCAAAAGTCAGTCAAGGATGCTGGGCAAATCTCTCTCCTTTGGTGTCAAGAGAAGAAGAGGAAACCCTCCTAGTGATTCAGGTAGATTTCAAGAGGTGTATGCTTTTTGCCTATCCAGGTCCTCTTCCTACCTCATTGAGACATCAAAATGAGAGCCTTTTTAAGGCATAAAAAGCACTTAGAGAAAATCCCTAAGTGTATTTGGAGAGTCCATGAATATCCCTCTTACAAAAGAGGAGGGATTGATCTTTACACCTACAAGATCCCCTTCCACTACTCCTAAAGAAGAGTAGTAGTAGGTGTGTAAGAACTCTTCCCTCTATTCCTTGTGATCTACTTATGTTTTATTGGCCTCACCTACCAAGGCAAGCATACCATTGTGTTTAGATTCATTCTAGAGTATAGTAGCTTAAGGGCATTTTTATAGGCCCCTAGGTACCTACCTAATTAATAGGTCTATTTTTATATGAGGATTTTTTTTTTGAAAGATGATAATTTTGGCTTGTGTTGAAACTTGAGATTAGTTATTATAGAGTTATAATATCTTTGAAGGATTTTGGTTTCTTTTAGAGGATTGCTTTGAAGATTAATATATTTTTGCATGGTGAAATATTTGAGTTTCCATATTTCTTCTTCTATTGCTTTAAGATACTTTTTAATGTAAATGGCAAGGCCACAATGTGACACACCCCTTGTCGAGTTCACGATAATGTTCGCCTCATGCTTTTATTATGCACAAAGTGGGAATGTGCAAAGTGGACAATACTAACCCTAATTCTATCACCACCGGAAAGCCCGGATTGGAGATGGTGTGTGAACATTGCAAATGAGTGAGGTGAGGTGAGGTGAGGAAGTTTGGACTACTAGTCAATGATACATGTGTGATACAAGTGGCTAAGGATATGTCTAGTGGCAGCCCAATTGGAAATAAAGGGAGATAAATTGCCCAATGATTTCAAGATTAAAATTCAATAATTTTGATTATGATGATTATTATTCAATTAGTCATAATTATTATTTGATCATAAAATCATATTCTTTTTTTTTCCTGAAATTTTTATCATTTTTTCAAGAATTTTTTTCGGGGAAAATTCACCAAAATTTCAATAACACAAATTTTTATTTAAAAAGCTTGAATCCGATATGGTCCTATTGGGCATCACTAGCTGCCATACTTCATCCTTAAAGGCTTAATAGCATCCCTGGTTCTCACTCTTGAGTAGGCGTAATATATCCTTCCTCTTTTTGAGACAGGATATTCATGCATATAAGGTGCCCTCCAAACACACTAGGATATTTCTTCAAGTGCTTAATGCTTTGTTACCACCTTGAATTTTTTTTGTTTTTAGCTCACAGAACCACACCTCTAGGATGGAGTGGTGTTCATTTGGAAGCATGTCTTTGTTAGAAAAGCCAATGGAGAAAACAACAAAACACGAGGTTTCAATTGAGAAATTATCACCTTATCATCACAATCCATTATATGGAACTTGCATGCAATCAAAGCATTATGTGCTTGAGGAGGAGGTGGGTAGAGGGGGATAATGTTTAATTATTTTGATTTGATTGTGAAGTAAATTGCAGACTTCAAACCCATGAAATGCAAAGTTTGTTGCCATATTAGTATTTCATTAAGATTGGCCAAACTTGCAATGTCAAATCTTGTGTGATTGGTTCCCAACTTGATGTATGTTTTGTAGCACACATATTTATGTGGCCAAATTACATGGCAAGCCTTAGTGATTTGATGAACTAGTGTAAGCTGCATGGCATCAATGTGTAGGAACTAAGGTGAAGGATCTGTGAACCAATGGCAAGTACAAGCATTGGGTTTGTCCACATCCAGGTCACGGGTTCAGAGAGAATCACAAGGTGTTTTTTGCTTGAGCATGTTGATATGATCCAGTATGTGGAAACTACAATGTCATCTCAGCTCTGAGTGCTGCAACCTCAGCATCCTCTGTACATTTCTGAGGCACTCTCTGTGGAGGAACTTGCATGGGTCCACTGCAAGCTGGAACAGGAACAGGAACAGGGGGACGTTGAGTGGTCCATGGCTAAAAGCAGCCTCTCCTCCAGCTCTGCATGTTCAAGGTCCTCAAGCTCAGCTTCCAGCTCCATCCTGCATAGCAACTCCATGAACGTCGGACCCAGCTCAGAAACTTCCACAACTCTGTCCCTCATGAAAACTCCCTTGCAAAGACATAGGTATGTATGTATGTGTAATTTCTTTTATTCCATGAACCCAATTTATCCAGAACTTTTCCCTGCGTAAAGTATGTATGAATAGCTCATATATGTTTCTACACTAATGAACTATGTAGCTCATCTGAAGAAAAAACCTGCAGAGAATAAATTATAAAAATTGAAAAAAAAAAATCACACACACACACACCTCATTGATATCAGCAGCCCCACTGATGGGTGTGGACAATGCCTCCTGAATCTGCTTCATGCTCTCTGTCTGCTCATTTGATCTCATCCATTGTCTTGTCCACATCATCTATGTTTCTGCAACACACAAGACACTTCTGCTGTGCACAATGGGGGTAAAGCTCTCTTGCGTACTGCATCTGTATTTTCCTTGCTGTTTGATGCCAAGAATACTGAGGTGATTTCAAGCATATATCTCTCACTATCTCTTAACAATTGCTGAGGCATATGCTGTTTGAGTCCACATCTAGAGTAATATTCCTTGGCAAATTCACAAAAGAACAGACATGTAGTTACACCACAAAAAGTTTGAAAAACCTGGAACATCAACAAAACATGCAGCTTCCATATGTGGCTTTTTGAATGGCCTTCATAGCTGTGGCACCACTGTCTCTGTGGTGGCTTTAGCACCTTCCAGCATAATCATCTGCAAACCAACACAGATATTAAACACTTCTGAATTACAGCAAATGTGCAAAACTTTCTGCCCTCTTTAACACATATTCCCATACACAATGCAGTTAAATTAAATGGTTGTGACCAGAAAATATATGTCTGTGAAACACATAATTAAGACCAAACACCACAACTGGACTGTCGCCATTCGCCAGTACTGCCAGCTTTCCAGAAGAAAACTTGAAAGAGCTTATATTACTATTTTCTTTTGAGGGTGAAGAATAAAACCTGATCATGAATTCACAATTGGAAGTTGCCAAGCTGCTCCACTTGTACCTCATACAGTTTCTTCTTCTTCAAGCACTGGATTGCAGCTGTTGAAAAACATGGGCAAAGTAAGACAAACAGCTCTTCTCCACACTGATCTCATAGGCTCCTAGAGATGCTCACTCTGCACAGATTGAAAGCAAAACTATCTCTACTTACTTTGGCAAGTAACAACAACTCTTATTACCTCTCTTATTCTTTTTGTTCTTGTAAAATCCCACACTTTCTCAATTTCTGTAGCTATATTCCTTAGCAACATTTTCTCCTTCTTCTCCAGCATTTCCAAAGTCTGCACGATATCATCAATCACATTGGGTCAAAGCTCAAGAAATTCAGAAAAATTGAAACCCTAATCGCAATCTGTGCAGCAAAAATGAACACCCACCCACACACACATACACACTCAAACTGGAAATCTAATTGCAACAGTAATCTGCATTACCATCATTCAATCACATAGGGGTTAAAGCTCAAGAAATTCAGAAAAAAATTGAAACCCTAATCTCAGTTTGAGCAGCAAAAACAAACACACAAATGGAAATCTAATTGCAACAGTAATCTGCAACACCATCATTCAATCACATAGGGGTTAAAGCTCAAGAAATTCAAAAAATATTTGAAACCCTAATCTCGGTTTGTGCAGCAAAACCACCCACACAAACTGGAAACCTAATTGCAACAGTAATCTGCACAACATCATTCAATCACATAGGGGCTAAAGAAAGCTCAAGAAATTCAGAAAATTTTGAAACCCTAATCTCAGTTCGCCAAGGGGAAAAAAAAAAAAAAAAGGCAAACATTGTGACTTCACCTTTGTGAATAAAACTTTTAGTAATTCATGAGCTTGATTGAATTAGTGAAATATGATTTTCAGCTAAATTGTGCACTTGCATAAATTATGACTTTATAGTAGAAATTGTTGGTTATATATATACATATGAATTTGGTCTCCATGCTGTTGCCTTCAACTATGTGGTTATGTGTTTGGGGAATGGAGATGTGTTTTTATTGTTTATGTTGTTGTGAAGATGCAATCTCAGTTTTAGGACAATGTAGATAGATTGTTCCAAGTTGAGTTCGAATGCTATATCAGTTGCATATGCTATTCTAAAAAGCTCAAAAGATGAATCATTTGGTTGTTGCATGACATTTGCATATGTATATAGCAAATATTTGACATTAGTTATTTTAGTTAATAATTGTAAGATATCATCTGATAATTTTTTTGTTCTTGGTGTGTTTGAATCATATATTGTGCAATGTATTTTATTTTATTGATTTATGTCTATGTCATCAAAATCTATTAAACATTTCTATGATATGTTCATATCCATTACATTCTTTTTGTTGATGCAAGTCTATGATATTCGTACAATATTCGACATTAGCTAGTTCAATGTTCGTTGATTGGAACATTGATCTCATTATCAGTTTTTGTATGTCATCATTAAGTAATGTGTTCAATATGTTTGTATTAATAGTTGTATTTTTATACCCTACATGATTGGATTTAAACCAATTCAGCCATATAATTATAGCTTATTTACATACATATAACAATTTATAACTTTTTACTAGTTCAATGGGAAGGTGTGAACTTTCAACCGTGTCATTCAATGATTTTAATGATGATGGTAAAATGTTTAAAAACTTTATTGCACTTTCAAGATCTTGTGCAAAATTTACTATGTTTCCCTTTGGTGCGTGTTGACCTATTGTGCTTCCTTTGTTGGTATATCTTAATTTAACCAATATAGTATGACAATGATAACGTGCTATTAAGGTTTCTTCCACCATTGTTATTTTTTGTAAAACTGTTGATGTCCAATCCATAAACCATTATTCAGTGTAAGTTTTGGCATCTTATTTTTCAAACAAAACATAATAAAGTTTACATATAAAAAACTGAATTTTTGAAATCCCTTCCTTTGATAACAATAGTCCTTCCAATTCTTGATGTACATGTTTGGTGTCACTTGTTAATTCGTATGGTGTGAATTCAATTTCATTTTCAAGATGACATTTTGGATTCATTTTGAGTATGACTTTCATATGTTTCAGATCAGAATTAATATTTGAAATATCACATTTTATGAGTTCATGCACAAATTTCTTTTCATCACAAACACAACAACAGCCAAACTCAAAGCTAGATTTTTTTATGAAAGTATTAAATCGTTGTAAAAAATTTATTTATTTATTTTTCAATTTATGGAGGGAAAATAATTACAATTTCTTCCATGTTTGAATATTTTTCTCGTCTCCGCATATTAATTAAATCTTTATTTTTTATGTATTCTTTTTTCATTTAAAAAAAAATCTTTGTTGTTGTTTTCGGGGGTTTTTTCTTTTTTTACAATGGGAAATTTGATCTTTCATTTTTTTCCTTTTTTGGGTTTTTTTGTTAAATTTTATGTGGTAAATTTGATTTGATTTTCCAAATTGTTGATTTGTGAAAGGAAAATGTTGATTTTGTCGTATTAAATGTCTTCACACATTTTGAATACAATTTTCTTTTTTTAATGTTTATTGATTTCATCTTTATTTTTTGCATGATCTTATTTGATTTGCTTTGATCTATTTATTTTTCATTCTTGTCTTTTGTTGTTTTTTTAATCTTTTGTTTCATTGTATGTTTATCTTTTTCTTGTGTTTCTATCAATGTTGCTTGTATTTGTCATTATGGATGATTATATGTTGTTTTATGTACAAATTGTATTGATGGATATAATCAATTTTTTGATAAATGATGTTTCATGTTTCATATTTGAATTGAGAAAATGTGTGTAATTTTTATTATAAAATTGATAATACAATTTTAAATATTAGTAAAATTAAAAGTTGATACATTTGAAAGATTGTTTTTTCAATTTTCATATATTTATATTCATTTATTAACTCAAACTCACAAAAAATTTATAAAAAATATAAATTAATATTTTAATAATTATGTTGATTATAAAATTATTAATGATAATGAATGTGAAATTCAAACTTTCCCCCCAAATTCCGATAGCCCTATTGGTTATGTTTGAAGGATCAAACTTTTGGTTCTAAATTGGTTATAAGAGACACTTGAAAAAAATGTTGATTGAAAAAAATTAAATTATTTTTTTGAAAAATAGGATTAAACATGCAAACATAAAAAATAACACAAATTTGAGAATGAATATTTTTATTTTTCAAATTTCATTTATATGATAAGTTTGTGAACATTGTAATTGTCCTTGATTGTGTTTGCATGGTCTAACAGTTTAACTATAGTTAATCTCATGTTAAATTGTGTCTTTTGGAAGCAAAATGTTTTCAATATCTAATGTAACATTTTATGGATATTAAATCTCCCGAATTAACCATGTCCCCACCAATTAATTAATTTTAAAAATCAAATATTTTTATTTTATTAAAATTCTCAACATTCCCATTTTCTAAAGTAGTTTTTTTATTTTTTGAATGCTAATTCGGCAATATTTGATGTTATTGTCATTTTTTTGTTTTCAATATTTTTTTCTTAAAAACTATCTCTCGATTTTTGTGCCAAATTAAGTTTGTACATTTGTTTTTCCAATATTGACCCTAATCTGAAATTTTATTTTTGTATTCATGTATGAACTTTGAGTCATTTAATGAGATGCAAAAAGTTGCAACCATATAGGTGTTTGTGAATGATACTTGATTGTAATTTCTTGTATGAATAATCCAAAGGCTGTTTCCTTTGTCTTTGGATTGAACAAAGTGCTATTATAGTTGCACCTTTCAAATATGTGCCCCACTTAATATAAGGGGGGGCCTAAAAATATGATTTCAATATATATTAATTATTGGCAGATATTGGTTAATTGTAAAATATTTTTATTTTTTAGTGTTAAATATGTTGATTTAATAGCTTTGTTTTTTGAAGTTTAAAACCCCAACTACTAAAAAACTAAAACCACCCTTAACCTGAGTTTTCATAAGTTTTAACTATGAACCATCTACATGCATCTATTTTACCTAATAACAATTAGTTACTATTTAATATGATTTTACATACATAAATATCTTTTTCACATTAGGTTTAAAATGTGAAACCCAACATCAACTCACTTGAGGTTCACCCACACAATTAAGTCACAATGGGTGTCCAATGGGTGGATTTGGATCAAACATTTTCAATGAATTAACATTCATGTAATTTGATGCTTGAAAAAAAAATCTCATGTTAAATAACAATTGCCCAATTAGCAACACCTAGCCCATTTGGATCCAATTAATGAGATTGACTAAACACCACCTATTAGATTGCACTAGGGAAGCTAGGATGGGAAGGCCAACTACATGGGGTATGGCCTTTGGGCAGCCTTTGTCACACATGAGAAAATGATTGCATGATTTTTTTTTTGGTTACAAAACCCCCTTAAATCTAAATGGATGTGTGTTGAGTTAGCACACCATTGAATTTTTATTTTTTCTTATTTGTCCAACCAATTTTTATTTTCCAAAAAAAGTAAATATTTCCTATTCCAAACTTTGTATATATATAACTCATAACAATAAGCATTTAAAGGTGAAAATAATAAAGGGGTCTATTTTTAAAATTTTGACAACCTTTAGTTGACATTGTGAAATGTAAAGTGTAAACCTTAAGAACATGGGTAGCTATTTGTTAGTGGTGTTAAATAGTTGTGGAATGGGAAGTGCATTCAAAATGTGTGGTGATGGGCCTCTTTGATTGATCCGAAACCAAAACAATGGTAACATGATGGACCCTGCCATAATATAAGATTACATAGCTTTCTTTGTGTCTAGATATCGTAATGCCCTCCTTATGAGTAGAAGAGTCCACCATAGTAAAATAAATTATAAAAAAAGAAAAAGAAAAAAAGTGTAATGCCTTCCATATGAAATCTAGAAACATGAAACTAGTGCATGCAATATTATGTGTGGTAAGATGCCCTCCAACTACACTAGGAAAAGTACACCATTTTGTGTCATGTGGTTATTGGTTCCTTGTTATGAATCTCTATTGAAAGTATAGTATTATATGATTTAATTTTTGTATGTTGTGTAAAAGTGCTAATAAAGACAAATAGACAAATTTTTACATGATGTTGTTTGAGATTTTTTTTGAAAAAAAAGGTAAAAAAACAAAGAAAAGAGAAAATCATGAATTTTTGTCTATAAAGAATTAAATTATTTTCTTAAGACTCAATTACATTGTACAAATTGAAAAAGAAAATTTTCTTACATGATGTGCAATACAAATTTTTTTTCTTCAAAAGTACAAAATTAAAATTACAAGTCGTACCTTTGAAAGAGTGTGAGCTTTCTTTTTTTCGTCTCCAACTATGCAAAAATGAATTCTTCAAAAAAGTGGTGTGTTATTCGAGTGCACTTTTTTTCAAAAACTTCTTTAGTTATGCAAAAAATGAATTCTTCATAAAATGTGCTAGCCTATTTAAGTGCGTTTGTTTTTTTTTTCTTTTGTTCCTTGTTCATCAACATGCCAAAACATGAGAGACACCAAATGTATACACACATTCATTGCATGGACTTGCATAAGATCCTATCTAGAATGGTCAATGTAAACCAAATAGTTCAGAAGCCCTTGAGAATTATGTACATGTCCCACATATGCACACCATTCAAAGGTATGGGGTTCAAACCCAAAACACTACCATTCCACCAACTCATCAAGCTTGGTATAAAATGAATCCAAATTATGCTACCATTGTCAATATGATTTAGACAAATTGGTTGAACTTATAGAAGATGCAACATGGTTGTCTCCAATTGTTGTTGTACCAAATTCTTTTTGTAAATCATGGATCATTTGCATCGATTTCAAGAAATTCAATGCAACAACCAAGAAGGATCCTTATCCTTTGCCTTTTATTGATGAGGTTTTGGATGCAATTGTAGGACATGAGGTAAATTCATTTATGGATGGTTTCCAACAAGATATCATCAACCCATGATTTCTCTTGAAGACCAGTATAAGCCAACATTCATCATAGATTGGGGAGCATTTATGTGGATAGTCACATGCGCCACTTTGGATTGAACAATGCTCCAGCAACATACCGACATGTTGTTAGCAAAACATTCAAGAAGTATCTAAACGTTCTTATGAAGTTTTTGGATGACTTCACAACATATAGTGAACCTATAGAACCACTATAAATAACTCAAATTTTGTTAAGTCAAATGATCCCAAAATGTTGTTCAGACTTTCGGCTGCAGATTTGTTGCCCTCAAGCAAAGTGAGATGCAAGCTACATTAAGCAGAAACTGCAATGAACATGCCAGATTGCCAAAACCCAATTGCATCAAACCTGTTGCATAAAAAAAAACAGCAACCTTGAACTATTTGATTGAGCAAAAAACCAGAGTCCACACACTCTTAACAGGCACAGTGTTGTTGTTGCTCTCAACAGATGATCAGAAACCATCTCACAACCTCCAATCAGGCATACAAAGCAAAAAGTAGAATGTAAGAGATAGATATTATCAAGCAAGAGTGTGATAACTTTTCAAACATAAAGAGCACAAGGTTTTACATTTTTAGGCTTACCATGCCAATGTATTGTGCATCCTCCAAGTATGGTGGTCCAAGTTACCACATCTCAAGATCGCATCTTGTTGAACACTTTCCAAGCATCCTCCACTCTTTGCATACATGTCCATCAAACTACTCCCCACATAGACATCAGACTCCAAACTACTTTCAATAATCTGCCGATGAACACACCTGCCCTTTCCAATCACCTCCATTCAACATCCCCACAAAAGTAACAGAGTTTGGTCATCGACCCTCATGTTGCATTTGTCAAAATAGTTCCAGTGCCTTCTGCCCTTGCCTGCATTGCACATGTCTCAATATGATGGTGGTCCAAGTACCCACATGATCTCAAGAATATGGCATCTTGTTGAACACACTCCCAACATCCTAATCAATGCTCCCACATTTTGCATACATGTCCACCAATCTACTCCCACAAAGACATCAGACTCACAACCTCTTTGAATGGTCTGATCATGAACACCCCTGCCCTCTTCAAGGGCAACTATGCACATTCACCTTGGGTAGGGCCTGCAGGGTGCTCTCCACCACATCTATTTTGGATGATGTATTCCATGTATGCTTTTGTTCCTCCTCCACACTTTCCAACCCGTTGCTAGATCCAACCACCAGTCCATGCTCATCCACACTGGAGCTGCTTCCACTCTTTAACCCACCATCCCTCAAAGCTGCAAGCGAGTAGATCAATGAAGGATTAAGAGCACGCTGACATTTAGGAGACCTGCATGAAGTGTCATCCCTGTTGGCAAACTGATCTGCACTGTCTGCAGAAGACATGTCTGCATATACCTACAACTGGATCCTCTGGAGCATCCTGCGTGGATGCCAAAACATATTCTGGTCTTGCATTAGCTTGCAGATGTTTCATGGCCATCAAAGAGAAACAATAAAGAAGTCACACCTTGCATTCAAATGACTCCTTGATATTAGTGTGCTGTTGTAATGTGCATCAGATTGAATGCCAAAACAGTTACAAATAACACCTAGTGCAAGTCTGTGCATAGTACTTGAACAATGAAGAAGAGTACCTGACAAATGACACAAATAGCCATGTTACCATCCAAGTATTTGATCAAGTCCAAATGTTGAGGAACAGACAGTTTCTGCACACTATCTACAGCAGTCGTATGAGCAGTTTGTGTCTTATTGCACTTCTTGACAAGCATGGGGATGACCACAAGCCTGCCGTACATAGAAGCATCCACAAAATGTTCACATAATTGCTCTGAACTGTTCCAGCACCAGCATAAACCTGCACTCCAACATCCAACTTCCCAGCATTAAGTTCCAGTCCTATATTTTACCCTAAACATAACATCTAGGACTTTCTCCTACAACTATACCAACCGAGCCCTTATCCCTACTATGCACCTGAAATTGTGCTCGTGATTCAGCCTCAAGCTTTGTGTAAAATGAACGTTCCTTCAAACTGAATTCCGCCTACTTCAGTTTGACAATTCTTGGAGGCAGCTTTACTATGGGCTGTCCATCAATGAGAGAGGCTGCATCAAGATGACAACACCACCTTGCTGTCATAGCTAGCAAAAATTGTATTAACAAATGTCCTGGTACCACAGACTACAGAATGTCATCAGGACAGAAGCACACTTGGTCATTGGGCACTACACTCACACCATAATGAAAAAAGAAAGTCAAAAGTCTAGTGCCAACTAAATGACAGAGACTAGTGCAGGCCAACAAACCAACGGATTGTTATGGGAAAGAATTCTTGCAATTCACACAGATAAGTATGGGGAACCTACTTAAGACATTCATCAATCACAAGTAAATAGTGTAAGTTCTCACTCTTAGTGCACCGTAGCACAACAGGTTTCAGAATGGCTTACAGCCTACAGTAGCTCTCTGCTGGTGTTCTGGAAATTGGGTCTTTTATGTTAAAGCAGAATTTCTTGTATGCATCCCAAGGAAAGTATCTCAAAAGACGGAAGTAGCTGACAAGGTCATCAACAGAATTCTGTATAGGTGTTCCACTTAGACACCACCTCCTTTTAGCATGAAGACCCCATGTTGTACAAGCAACCTGAGTCCTACAGTAGAGCTTGCACACATATCCTTTAAAGGGACTTTTGTTGGCAAAGTATTCTGTCCAGTAGCAATGTGGTCTGTCTGCATACCTGCATCACAGCATATGATTCCACCATTTTGAGTGAAGCCCATCAAAAGAAGAAGAACAACATCAATGCAATGGAGGGAGATAATCAAGTTGGAATAAGAAATCAACTACCAAAAAGTTTCATGCCCAACTATAGGACTTTTTAAAAAAAAACCTTACAGGAAAAATCACTGTCTTCACGAGGCGCCATGTCTCATTGGCTTTCAGGAAGCAAAGAATGAACTTGCAACCTGCAAGCATACACTAATAATCAGCACTATGAAGATTCCTAGTTTACACACTGACAAAATGATGAATCCTCTGCAGGGATGATCCAGGATCTTGATCTCTAATCCATACAAACCATGCAAACCAACTTGAGGAATGTTCAAGAGATGGATGGGGTACAGCAACAAGGTATAAATTACTGCTGCTGCTTGTAAACATGCATATTTTATTTCCAAGCACAATTGAGCAAAGAATCAAAAGCATGCCCAAATCTTCAATATTTGTTGCTGCATGCCATATGAAACTCTTTCAAATAAATCTCCCCACCATGCTTTACATTCTTTTGGGAAGAACACATCGATGCTACGACGATGGAGATGACTAAAATCATGCCATTGTGCGAGAGTTACGTCATGAATCAAATGAAGCAGCACTACTACTAAATATGGGTGGAGTTCACTAGTCCCTGTTCATTAAACCAGTGAATTCACTCAAAATCCAGTGAAATCACTTGGCGTACAAGGACACCTTTTGTTGTAGTGAAGAGAAAACACTGCCATGCAAACAAGCTAACCACCTCAACTGCCTAATTACAAAATTCAATTCAAAATTGCTTTCGAAATTGTCTTTGGAATGGTCCAAGGACAACCATACAATTGGAATGGTCATGTAGAAATGACTTACAATTTTTTTTTGCAAAGAACCCCATATAAACTAGTTCCTAGGTCATTGGAATTTAAGAAAGATTATTATCATAGTCTTTGAATGGATTTTGGAAGTGTGTATTGGGAATAATTAATATATTAAGATTTTTAGAACTTCAGCATTGGATTTTTTTTTTTTGGGGGGGAAAACTTTGGCATAGAAAAATAATTAACAAGAGACACAAAATTGACACCTTGTATACAACTATTCCAATGTGTGTAGACCATGTGTGTGTTGGGCAATTGACCTTGTAGTAGACTTGGGTTCAAATCCCAAATTCAACAAAATTTAATTAAACTATTTTTCAACATTTTGGGTAATCATTTAAAAAAATAAAAATCAGCAAAGTTGAAAATAATTCCAATGATGATGATTCATCATAATCATAATTAGTTTAGGTAGGATAACTTTAGGTTCCATATGTTGTCCTTTGGACAATTTCAAATTGAAACATGTTTGTTATTGATTCCCAAGTAAAGAGGGATGGAAAGGTCTCTTTCTGGATCTATCATTTTAGAGGTTTTTTTTCCAACACCATAATTAAAAGCATATTTTCAATACAATATGTACAAACAAGTGCATACCTTTTCTTTTCAATTGAATTTGAATTGATTCGATTGAAGTTGCATGCAATGTGATTCAATATTTTCAATTGAATGGAACTTAATTTTTTCAAAGTCCATTCATATTTTTCGTTAGTTGATCATTATTGGTAGTGCATACCCTAAGTTTAATTAATGATGAATATGTTCAAGGACTAATTACTAAATCACCCGTCATACCTAGTGGATGCTTGATGGATGCTTTTGTTTTGACTCTTTCATTTTGTTGCTTGCGATGTTTTTTTGTGCACTCTTTGAACCTTCACTATCTAAAATTGCAATTTTATTTTTTATTTTTTATTTGATTTGTTATGAATGCAAGTGTTTTTAAAAGTCATTTCAATTTCCTATGGTATCTAAATATTTGCAATGTCATTTTGTTTGTGTTATTTCAAATTCTCATTTCTAACATTTGTTTTGTGATTTTGGAAAGCCTCACTTTTTAAACCTTTTGTTTTAAACATTTTTTTGCACATTTTAAAAGTTCCATTCTTTGAAGCTTTTGTTTGTGGCTTTTTTTTGCACGTTTTGAAGCTCTATTATTTGTGATGTTGTGTTCCATTTTCTTTTTTTAGTTTGGTTTTTTTGTGTCTAGTTGGCATCTAAAGTTCTACTATTGTTTATGTGGCACATTTCTTGGGGAATAACTTGTCATTAAAGATTGAGCTTTACACAATTTATCTTTTCTTTTGTTTTTGTCTATTTGTTTAACTGTTTGCTTTCAAGATCATGTTTCAATTGCTTTTGTGGATCCATAGCAATCAAACATGGTGAACATGTCCAATGAAGGTGGTGGCATACAAACATTTCATTCAATTGAAAGTATGAAAGATTTGGTGATGCAATGAAATGGGACATGAACAATTATCTTGGTTGACAAAGAATTGGCTAATGTTCAACAAAAAAAAATGTTATTTCTCAACCTTTTTCCAAACATCAAAATATGTTTCACAAAATTCAATAAATATTTTGTTGGTCATCAATCATCATTCTACTCTAGATCTACATTGGAACATTTAAACATCCAATGTTAACCACAATGATCTTCTGCCATTTAAACATCCAATGATCCCTCTTTGGTAGAAGATCATTGTGGTTAACATTTAATTTAGGAGATTGTTTTTTGTTTGCACCATTATCATGACCTTTATTAATCATGTGTTCACTTTGACCATGTTCATTTGTGTGTCATTAATGGCCTTGTTTAATATTTCAAGTACACCTTGATTACTTTTCAATCAAGGATTCTTGAATCTTCAAGTGTTTCTTTTCCATAGCCAAGTTAGTTTCATGAACGTAATCTATGGTTTCAACTAACGTTTGGTTGCATTCTTATCTTGCTTCAATCATGCCCTTGTGCACTTGTGATGAATAGTTGTGTTTAATAACGTTGCTAATAGTATGAAATCCCCCACCTCTTATGGTCCAAACTTCTTTGTTAACTAAGTTTCGCTTTTTTTTAGTCTATATTTTGATTTGTTTGCAACTTGTGAGGGGTATTATTGGGGTGTGCATTAGATTGGGATTGAAATAATGTCACACAAATATGACCACTTAATGCATTATTTTGGAATGTTCAATTTTCAGCAACATATAAAATTTGAATTCCAAATTTAATATAATGTCCTCATTCACGAACCCATTTGAAATATCACTTACATCCTTTTAGTTGAGGCCTATGGGCTTGTAATTGTTTGTTTTTACAATTGTTCATTAGGTCATGAGCATGAGGTAAATGAAATATATTGATTTATTTCTCATCAATTTTAGAATCGACTCATACATGCTCTTGTTTAAAGTTTGAAATAAATGTAATGCAACCTTTTCTTGTGTACTCATTGAGGGTGAAAACACACTATGATGACCCCTTTTTAAGCACTTTTGAGTTTTCTAATCAAGGGTTATAACTTGATAGGCAGCCTTCATTCTGCTTGCTTTTCATAGTGGCCTTAGGCTATCATAGTTTACTTCTTTTGCCACTTTACAAATCGTAACCCCAATGTCTTCTTGAAAGCTTTAAACCAAAAACTACATACATTAAAGGTGCATTCACACTTGGTGTTAGGGATTCTAGGGTTGAGTCCGATAACACCATGCTAACCATTTAGGACTTAAACCTAGTTGCCATGAAAGTTTTATGTTATGAGGAGTGCATCAGCTTGGTTCCATGACGTTTGGACTTGCAGTGCAAAAGTTCTTGAATATTGAATGATTTCTTCACTGAAAATTAAATTAAATCATAACTCAAAATTTCAGAGGAATTGGAATGTGCCTTTGGTGTTGTTGGAAAGATTTTTCCTTTCATATTTGGCTGTTCAAAACATTGATACATACATTGCAAAACAATGTTCACATGTTGAGTTTCCCTATTTTGTAATGGGTTCACACTTGGGTCAACGGCACAGGCCACATAGTTTACATTAAGAGGTATCTTAAGGCAAAGGAGAAGAATTATGAAAACTTCAAATATTTCACCATGCAAAAATATAATTTTCAAAAAATCCTCTACAAGAAACCAAAATCCTTCAAGATATATTATAACTCTGTAACTAATCTCAAGTTTCAACACAAGTCAAAATATCATCTTTCCAAAAAAATATCCTCATATATAAAAAATAGACCTACTATTATTACCTAGGGGCCTATAAAAATCCCGTAAGCTACTATACTCTATAATGAATCTAAACACAATGGTACAAAAAATGACCAAGAATATAAAACATTGAGAACCTGAACAAATTTCTTTGACAAATTGTATATTATAAAGTTCATGGTACACAAAGGTGGGACACTAAAATCCATCCCCCCCCTCCTCTCCCCATTCAATAACATTAGGGAAATGAGTACAATATACACAAAAATGGGGGCAAGGTAGCTTCTTCCAATTCCCAACAAGAAGAAGAAGCCTGCCTAACTCACTAACCAACTAACAAACACCAATCCCCAAACAAAAAAAGAAAAAAGAAAAAAAAAACATTTTCTAAATGGTGAATTTTTTTCTAAAAATGTAAAATAATATGAGTTCCATCACATATTAATTTAATAAGGATATATAATATTATACCCACCTCCCATAATACAAAAACCCACATACAAATGGGGTATGTATGTACAAAAAAAGCATACATAAGGAAAGAAGGGGGGAGCAATCCTCTTCTTACACATACATACATGGATATGTAATTAGCACACTTACTGGGGGACAAGTCCACTTAGAAATGAGAATGTAAACCCATGTCTCAGCCCTGTTAAGCCCACATAAGGGGGGCAACAGCAAGCAAGCAAGCAACCAGACTTCTGTTGCCAGACACAGAGACAGAGACAGAGAGTGTGTGTGTTTTAGACAGCAGCAGCAGCAGTTCCTTTGGTTGGAGCAGGAACTTGTGTGGTGTTGGTGTTGTAAGTTGGGCCATAACTCTCACCAAGAATGGTACCCGCGTGCAAGCTCAGGAAATACAGAAGCTCGAAGAAGCCTAAGATGATGATGAAAGCTTCCAGTGTTTTCTGCAGCAGAATTGTATATTTGCCAGCAATTAATTGATCATCAATCACCCATGAGCAGATTCATATACAGAAAATGAATTCATGAATTCATGAATTTATGGAGCCATTCATTCTGCAAGATGCAGATGCAGATGCAGATGCATGATGAGAGTATGTATTATTATCTTGGGGAGTAATTTTATTCAAGGGTAAGAAGAGAGTCCTTTAGGGTGAAACAAAAACGATTTGTGAAATTATTAATATTGAATGAATATCTCAAAAACTTCCTCAAAATTCTTTTTTTCTTGAGAAAGTTCAGAACAAATGTTATATCATTTTGAAATTATTGTTATCTATAAAAAAATTTTGATCACCCAATGTGTTTGGGCTTGCAAAAAGTTTGCTTAGGACAGTGTTTTCTAGTCAACCCTGAAAGGACTCAAAACACCCTCAAGCTCCAAAGAAAGATCAGCAGCAGCAGCAGCAGCAACAGCAGAAGATTAGAGAGGAAAAAAACAAAAAAAAATCCTGTCAGATGCAGCAATCTACATGTCAAGTTCTGTAGAGGAAACAAATTTGATTACCAAGCGTTTTGGGCGGTAGCCACCAATATGAATCTCCTTGCTTGCAAGCCTGCATAAATAAGCCAAGTTCCCCCATGATGATGATCATCAGCACCTCGATCTTTGAGCTCTAGAGTTCAGCTCATGATATGATCTACTTTAAGCTCTAGAGTTCACTCATGATATGGTCTACTCGAGATTTCCCCCCCCCCCCATATTGATGGAGTTGCTGCAGAGAATTTCATGGGGGCCGGTAGAAGATTTTTAAAATTTTATTTTAATAAAAAATTCTTACCCCAAGGCGAGAAGTGTAAGGAGCCAAGCGATCAAGGAAGTGGCAGCAGCGGCGGCTAAGCTATCAGTGCGCCATACTCGCAAGTGATGAACTCCTGCCAAAGTCGACGCCAAGCCCACAACGCTCGCAACCAGTGCAATGGGTATAAACCAAGTGGTGGCCGCGTTTCCTGCACCACCAGTACCACCACCGAGCCCGGACAAAAAACAAAATGGATTTATTACAATTCTTTCTTACTGGAAGCTCTTCTGCAATTAAGCTGCAGAAATTAACCGGACGACACAAAATTAGAGTAAATGAGCAACAACAGCAGCAAGAAAGCAAGCAAGGAGGCGAGCAAGTTTGGGGATCATCAGCTTCTTACATACCAATATAAACACCAGACCCGCCCGTTGAGTTGTAATCGACGTTCTTATTGAGAACCCATCCTGCAAGAGCTGCCGAGATGAGGTACAAGATGAAGTTGATGACTAAGAGAGGAGCGGACAAGCCGTATCCGATTGCCGCCATTTTTTTATTTTTCTTTCTTCTCCCACCTGATCTCTCCAAACACTACTGGACGACAGTATGTTACGAGCTGCTGCTGCTACTACGGCTGCAGCAGCTTCTTCTTCTTCAAAATAAAAATTTGTTGTCACAAAAATCCACAGCAAGCAAGCAGCAAGAGAAAGCTGATGAGACCAAAGACACACACACACACCGAGAAGAGAGCTGGAGAGAAGGCAACAAGAGTTCACAGCACACAGAGGAGGAGCAAGAGCCTGGCAGGAGAGATGGAAGGAGCTGATTCCGACAGTACTGTAGCGGCAGGGAGAGTGACAGAATTGTGCAGGAGGAAGGCAGCGAGGGAGAGAGGGAGCAGGCAGGGGAGATTATAAACACACACACACAGTTCCGCGGGTATGGAATCTTTTGAGGTTGTCCGGGAATAGTGGGTGTTTTCCCACATTCTTCTTCTAGACTCTTCTCTTCTATCCTCTTTTAGAGCCTGGCCTGGCTGGCTGATGAGCATGGCACACAAGCCTCAACCCCAAATTCATGGACCAGCTGACTAGACTCTACTCCTAGGGACTTTTTTTAAAATTAAATTTCTTTAATTAATTAATTAATTAAAATTTTAAAAAATAAATTTAATTCCTTAAAATAATTTTTTTTGAAATTTTGAAATTTTAGAATCAACATAATGCCAAGCCCTAAACTTGTAAGTTATTGTAGAATTGACATAGCCTCAAGAATCATAGGGTTTTTTTTTTGCTCTCTCTCTCTCTCTCTCTCTCTCTTTTTTTTGTCAGAATCAACATAGCCTTCCAAGAATCATAGTTTTTCTTATTTTAAAATAATATTTTTAATTTTTAGAATTGACATAAGGCCAAGTCTTAGACTTTTTTAAGTTATTGTAAAATTGACATAGCCCCAAGAATCATAAGGCTTTTTTTTTTTTTTCCTTTTTTTTTCTCACAGAATTGAAGTTAGTCCATCTTTTGGGGTCATGTTATGTGTTTTTCTCTAGCAATTTCTGCTAATTGGTTCATTTTCTCCGGAAATTTCCAGCTCCTAATAAATTGGGACAAACAAAGCCCATGTAGACTCTATAGAGATGAAGATGAAGAGGAGAGAGAGAGAGGAAAAAGTAAACCCTAAACCCTAAATCTTATCCCATACTCACTCTAGGGTAAGGTAAGTTATGCACCAGTGGTTGGACGGGTATTCATTCACTTTCCAAGGCTTTTCATACCATTTGGGTCCTGGTATTAGGGTTCAAGGCTGATTTTTTTGGGGGCTTTTTTCCCTACACACATATCGGGTATAAACCTCGACATAATGGGTTTCAAGTCCCAGTGTGAACAAGGACTTGTATAGGTATATAGCCCGAGTGAACCTTCCTTTACATGGGGCTATATACCCTTGTGAGGGTAGGTGTCGGGTTGGGGGTGGGTCCCTTACCCTTTTCTAAAAGAATTTACCCTAATTACAAAAGGAAGGTTCTTCTGAATGCTTGACGTACAGTATGGTTTAACCTCCATGCCAGGTGCATGCACCTGGGACGGGTATTTGACCATACATCCAAAACTAACACCAAATTTCCAAATTTCCATTCTAAAATTCACAATGGGTCAAATTCCATCCAAGAAGTGCGGATGATGATGATGATGATGATGTCCATCCAACAACCCTCTAGCAATCTCCTTCCCTCCCCTAAACCCAAACACCAAAATACGATTTATTTTTTTGAGTTTTTCTCTTTCTTTTGTGGTTTTGCACAGTCATGGCCTTTTTTGATAGGGTGTTGGAGCTAAAACCTTAATCAAAACCGCCGTATGTATCTTTTACGTATGTCCTTAAAGAAATCCAAGCTAAAACCCTAATCGAAACAATGTATATATCTTTTACATATGTCACTAAAGAAATTCAAAACCATTAAGAAAAATTTCATGATAGGACAAGTTCAATCCATGGGAGTGTGGATGATGTCCAAACACTTCTTAACCATGTCCATCCATAACAACTTTTTCTTTCTCTCTTTTGTTTTGTGGGTTATGCACAATCATGGATATCTAGGGTCGGTGTCCTACCATACCATGGTATAGTATATATATATATATATTTGCAGGGTTTATATAGTTTATAGCTTTCTAAGGTAGTGAGTGAATAGCTGATGGATGGATGGATGATGACATCAATTTTAAAGAAAGAAGCCTTGTGATGCCAAGGTTTACTAATAAAGAAACTCAATAAATCACATCCATGCTGACTCTGATGAGTCCTGGCCAAGGATGATGATTAGATGGATGGTGCTTTCCAACAGCTGGAATTGGGCTGAACAAATGAGCCCTTTTTTTTATGTGTGCAATGGAATATAAACCCTAAACCCTAAAACCTAAGACCTAAGAGGAGACATTATTGAAAAAAAAATTTAAAATTTAATAAAATCTTCATTGCAAGTGATTATAGGGTTCATTGCTACCTACCCCAATTAGTTGGCAAATGATACTTACTTTAATTTGGGTGAAATTAATTTACATTAGCCATTATGGGATATTTGGAAAATTAAAAAAAATTCCAAAATTTTGTTCTCTTGGCTAGATATTGAAGATTGGTGAAATTGGGGCTATGTAGTAGACTAAATTCTTCCTTTGAAGACATGTAGAGCACTTGTAAATATTAAATATTGGACAATATATAATTTCAGGTTTTTATTGTAAATTTATTTTTAATTTTTAATTTTTGTGGTAAGATTTGATTTGTGATTGGAACTCAACTCAATGTGAAAGAGGTTTCACCTATTTGAGTGTTTTGGGGGAAGGGGAGGTGTTGTGTGTTTTGTTTTAAACTTGGATTCTTGCCATTGCTTTGTGTGCATGTTTTCATGTGAGTGACTTTTTTGGTTTTGATCGTGTTGGGCATAGATATAGTAATGCGTAAAAACAATGAGGGAACATTTTATATATCACATGCAAGCCAATCCCTATGGTCGACCAACTAAAAATAATCATTTTCTTTTCACTAATCTTTTGAAACCTTTATTATCCAATTACAAATTTACATGCACAAATCCATTTCCACATTGTTGTGATGTTTATTTCATCCAAAATGTCTATTTTAATGTTGTGATTAGAGACGCTTTCAGAAGTTTAGTAATTATGAAATTTGGTTCATGGATAAATGGGTGGGAGAAACCTAGAATGTTGAATGTGATTTCTTGCATAGAGATTCATTTTGAAATAATCTAGATGGATTCCAATGGCTGTTTATATGGTTTTAGGCTAAGAACAAGTCCACTAGTTATAATATAATGGCCTATCATTCAACAATAATTTGGATGAATTTCAAGCTTCACCTAGATAGCATTAAATTGAGTTTTCAACCTTTGAAAATGCATAATGCACAATGCACATAATAAAGATGTTCTCTTTATAAAGGGGCAATAAACAAATACCTATGATTGGTCTTGATTGGTGTAATAACATTTAATTAATCCTCACTTAACCCTCTTCACAATTTCTTGTTTATGTGTGAGGATGAGGAAATAACTTGCACATTATTTATCAAAAATATGGTAAAAATTCCCACAAACAATGTGACCAACACATACATACTTGTTCAACACCCTAAACACATAACTCTACTAGGTAGGTACTTCAATACTACTAGGTGGTTCAAAACTACTAGGCCTATTTCTAACATATTAAATAACAATAAAAATGTGGGCCTACTAGCATAGGGTGCAAGAATTTGTTGAACATCCCATGCTTTGAAGGCACAACTAAAAATAGTGGAAGCTTTTCCTAAACCTTTTTTCTTAAAAGCATACTTTTTGCCCTAAGGATTGGGTTCCACATGGAGCACCGCATATACCGACATCTTCAATGGAATCCAAACAAGCTTAGTAGTATTAGTATCAATTGCATTATTAAAGTGGGCATCATCTTTGAGAGCGGAATACACTTAGGATCATCCCATACTTACTTACTTACGGTCTTGACACACCTTGGGGGAGCTTCTTGTTTAAAGCCACACGGTACCCCATTTTAAAGTTAGACATTGTGATGTTTTTTAATGTTTCCATCCCATGCATTTGAAAGAGCCCGTTGACTCTAAAGAAGCTTAGATGAGTGGATGTCGAAGTGTGGAATCATCTTGAGAGAGAGAGAGAAAGAGAGAGAGACGATTATGTGAAACATCAACCAAAGCTCTCTTTTCGCTTTTTGGAGAAGAGAGGGGGGTATTGGGGTCTTGAAGGGTATTGGGGACCCATCTTCAAGCCAACCTTCGGGGCCAATGGTGGAGGTTGAAAGGAGGGTTTAGGGTTGTCATTACCCCTCCTTTGCAGCTTGAACTTATCGACAAGCATGAATAACTATTTTTTTGGACTAACAAAGTGTATGAAAAGCTAGTTTGGGAGGGGGCGAGGGGGGGGGGTGGTCAAGTCTGAGCAAGCAAGAGGAGAGAAACAAGCCAAAAAAAGGGGTTTTAATAAGCACAAATGGGCACCAGATGAGCAAGGTTCACTAAAATGCCCTCACGTGGGCCAATAATTATGACTTACTAATTTAAATTTATTATTATTTATTATTGTTTATTTGAAAAATGGCCCTTTTGGGAGACCATTCTACCTTTTGCAGCCTTCATTTTTACTGACAATTTTTTTTCTGTCAAAAAGTGAAATTAAAAAAATAAAAAAAATAGAAAAATGAAGTGATTGTGAAGGGGGGTTTCAACACAATATGGAGAGTATCCAATAGTTTTGGTACGTCTGTAGAAAAGTGTGCAGCAAATGTTTTATTTTTAATTTTTTTATAAACAATAATAATTTGATGTGTCCCAGTATTGTAAGTGATTTTAAGTGTCCGGTAAACGTTTTTTTTAAATTTTTTTTATAAACGATAATAATTTGATGTGTCCTAGTATTGTAAGTGATTTATCCTAGTCCATGATGATTCCTGCATTCCCTCGACTTGTCCAATAAGCGACGAAACGAAACGCTTTGCTGACTGGTTACTAGCAAACCATGACGAGGTCGTCGGCCCAAGGGATTCTGCCAGCTGCTAAATTCGACACATGGGTGAAGCCAGTTGTACCAGGTATCTTCTTGGGCGATTTCTCATCTTCGGGGGAGAGCCAGAGGGTGGGTGGGTCGGTGGGGCTTCCTTCGGGTATTAAGAAATTGGGTGGGCACTTGCTTAACAGTAAAATAAGAGTTTTATGTCCTTTCTTTCTCAATTTCCCACCCTCTTCCGGTCAATGTCATAGTGCCAAAATTTTCTTTCAGAAAATATGGTATGATGTCGTCATCTGTACAATGAATGAATGAATGAATGAATGAAAGAATATATTTGAGGAGGTCCGACACATCAAGTCCGAAACTCCGACCGAGTGTCATTTCGTGTGATGTGTACCCATGTGGCTTCATGTCGGCTCAAGACTCACTTTCCTTGCCTCTCTTTAGTTAGGTGCTTTAAAAAAAATTAAAATAGAATTCTTTTGGGGGTGCTTTTTCAATATTAGGAAGAGGGATGGGCCTTTCCTTTCTTGGTCATCACCAGAGGAAAAAATAATTCAATTTTTTTTAAAAATTAATTATTAAAAAAAAAATGAATATGATCCCCACCGAACAAGCGACATTGGATGAGAACTGGGTTTCATTGTACTATGGAATAGGCCCATTCCACCTTGGAATGTGATGAGCCAGCTACGGTGGCAAGCCACCCTTCTAATAGGTGGGTAATATGTTGGTTTGGGGGTTGGTTATTCCGGAGCATAATTGAATTTTCCCACCATTGATTCTTCACATATCAAGCATGTTCTCCATAGTGGATTCACATTACAAGTGGAACTGGGGGATACGATTGCCTATCCCATCACCTAGTGAGAATCCTTCAAAGAGTGCTGGAATAGGTGTCCAATAAACCTGCTCGGTGTGGGGTAAAGTCCTAAGACTGGGGGGTTTACTGAAATAAGGGACCCCAAGGCAAGAGCCCAGGGCGGTGGTGCTCCCGAGTTTCAATAACGCCCACCCTAGTCCATGGGCTTTTTACCCGACCGAAAGATTGAATGAAGCAATACATGACAGCAATACACATTAGACACATCTTTGATTGGGTAATTGGGCAGTCAGGGAAAAGAAGAAGTAGACAGTATTAAAATAATAACCAAGACTAACAATTTTGCCATCATTTGCCATCCCAAAAATCCAATGCAAGAAGTGTTATTTTCAGGCTTTGCCTACAAAATACATCAAAATGTATTTTTCAATATACAATAATGACCTCCTTTTCAAAAAAAAAAAAAAAAAACCTTAAGGTAAAAAAAAAAAAAAAAAAAAAAAAAAAAAAAAAAAAATATAAAATTAAATAATCATTAATTTAAAC
>Ga0116231_10004759_pt1 | contig 27282 bp, 14 predicted proteins | sample S1TSphgellanicum_2_FD_89695 | JGI IMG/M metagenome (GOLD analysis project Ga0116231, IMG submission 89695) | Host-associated microbial communities from peat moss isolated from Minnesota, USA - S1T2_Fd - Sphagnum magellanicum MG | ecosystem: Host-associated > Plants > Peat moss > Unclassified... | reverse complement strand
GAGGTGGAAAAAAAAAAAGAAAAATCGGGCAGGGAGGATGGGATTTTCGTCCATCCAGAAAACGGCCTCAACGGGCTCATCCGCAACTGGTGCATTGGTGGGTGCTAATTCACTCCAGCCGGGTTTGAGTAAGTTACTTTATTTTACTTTAAATTCAAAAATTTAAACCAGCAGTCCAAGTACCCAAGAACCAGAATTTGCTAATTCTCAGTCTCATGCGCAGGCAGAGAACCGAACAGCACTGGATAGAACCTGATAACAAGTATCGGAGGGCTTTCCATAATTTTTTTAAAGAATTGGAATGGGTGTTTAAATGTGGTAAAACCCATGGCTTCAGGCTTTTACCCTATACATCATTTATTTCAATCAATTATACTAGACATGAAACTGGTTTTTGATAACACACCATGAATTTACAATTGTTGAAAACCCGCTGACAGCCTCCTTTTGTTGGTGAGCTGTTGCAAAATTGCCCACTTAAAAAAATTAAAGAAGAATATTTTTTCATAGATTTTTGAAATTTTGGTCAAATTTGATCGCACTTCAAAAAAAATAGTTCATCAGATTTAGACAGGTTCCTAGTGTTAAGTGAGGTTTCGTAAGCTATTTTCCAATTTAGAATGAACGTGAAGAGAACTTTTAGGTTTTCTTTTACGTGGTCACAAATTCTTTTCAATGAATCCACCATGATTCTGCAGAAAAAGTTATGTTTCCCATTTTACTAGTTATGGAATTACCTGCTCTGAAATCATGTTATTTTCCCAGTGCTAAAAACATTTGTACAAGTTCAAAAGGTAATTTCAACCAAGATGCATAATTTTTATATAAGAAGCAACAAATCCCCAAATGTTTTCCAAAATATAGTTGTATTTCAACCTGGTACTTTTAGGTCTTCTCTTATGTCACAATATCCTTTGGACTAATCTACCATGATTATAAGGAAAAGTATGCAAATTTATTTGTAATTACTTCCTCTAAAAACAAGGTAATTGCCAGCTACTCGAAACATTTGCACAAGTTTAGTAGCCTCAAATCCAACTAAAACCCCTTTCATAGGAGATGCAACAGTCTAACCCTAAAGTTCAAAACTGAGTTGCATTTCAACTGATCTGTAATAAAACCCCGTGCTTGGACCGAGATTGATATTGGGGTCAAATTCTAAGGTAGAGCAAATCAGAATTTCTTCTCCACTTTCCAACCCATCCACAGTATCTATATATGAAGGAAGGTAGTTTGTTTTGTTTTGTAGTTACAAGATCTACCCAACTGGGATGCTTCAGATCATGTTCTTGGTGTCTTTGGAAAGCTCTCAACAAGGAAGGATGCATGGGCTTGGTTCCATGAAGTTTGGACTTGCAGTGCAAAAGTTCTTGAATATTGAATGATTTTTTCATTGAAATTAAATTAAATTGCAACTGAAAATTTTGGAGGAATTGGAATGTGCCTTTGGTGTTGTTGGAAAGATCTTGATGAGAAAAAATTAATGGAATTTATTTGGTAAGATTTGGGTTCCAAATGTGGGAGATATTGATTTTAAAGTGATTTCTCCTGCTGAAAATTCAAATAAATTCCAAAAAACCAGGCTTTGGAAAGAAAACTCAGTTGAGGACGTGGTAATATTTCGGCCAACAGCACAGTCCACACTAGTAATGAATAATAAGGAACTGTCCAAAATCTGTTATTTGGTAATTTTAGGTGCATGCAGAGTGGCAGTTGCAAACACAACCCTTGAGATCCTGATTAAGTTCACAAAAATATCAACGCCATCATGTTTTCTGAAAATTTTCCAGAAGAATTTCAAATTATTTTTTAAAATCATTTTATTTGAAGAAATAATTATTTTTAATTCATTTCCTCAAAAAATAATTCAAATAATTCTTCAAAAGATTTTTCTCACAAAGTTTATGTAAACTGTGAACTCTATTCTTCTTATACAAAACAATTGACTACACTTTAAAAATGAGAAAGAAAGAATGTCCATAAATTAATTCCATGTGAATGAGAAGCTGCAGCACATATTGGGATCTACAAATCATGAGAGCCGCCCAGTGTGAAGCCTGGATCCCAGAATTTGACAAACCCAATCTTCAAAATATCTAAAGATCATGATTCTGGTAAATTCAAAAGGGTTCCTTAGATCATGATCTTGCAGGAAGGAAATGAATTCAGACGAGCGTTTCTTTTACTGCGAATTTTCGCCAAATCCATAAATATGATTTTGAACAACAGGAAGGATTTTCCATTAAAAAGATGACTCAAATTCGCCAGATCTCGAAAAAAATTCTACCAATCACCAGATTTTTGTTATTAGTTCCAATAGGTAGCAAAAAATAGAGAAAGATTCCCATTTTTTCCTACTTCCATATCAGTACATGTGATCAAATTTGGCTAATTCACTTGCGAGATGATACCCACCTTGGCTGCATCACAAAATTGGAAAAAAACCACGATTCGGATTACACATATTATAAGATCTTGATCCTCTGTATTTACATTTAAGTACTTTTTTCACTGACTTAATTTACAGGGAAACACCAATCGAGGTAATGAGCTGCAGCACTTGGGAATACTGTTCTTTATCATCCCTTCATGCATGCAGGTAGAATTATGGTTCAAGTGTCATGAGAAAAAATGATTGACAGCTTCAGGAGCTGACCAGAAAGACAGAAAGAAAAAGTGGTCATTTCTTCAACTCACTCAGGCTTTTTCCAATAATTTCATGCATCAAGACGTCTATTACGTCATTTTTGAAATGGTCACATGGATGCAGGGTTTTTTTTTTCAATTTTCTGATAATTTCGTCAATTTGGCAATTTTTTCCACAATATGTGTAAATTTAGTTTCAAAGTTTTACACCAGAAAATATATATATATCCAAAATTTCCCCCATTTTTTGTTTAAAAATTCTTCAAAATTTTTGGGCAGAGGGGAAAAAAAAAGAAAAAAATTTGTAAACAGAAATTAATGCAGTAAATAATTTGCAAAAATCATCATCGTTATGAATGTGCACGGTTTGTGGAATCCGTACATTTGGTCGCCATTCGCACTTGCGGCAGGCGACAGGAGGCGCAAGATGTCAGCTTGGCGATAACAGATAAATACGACAATATTCCGCCCTGCTGCGCAAGGGAGTGGGGAATCATCTGTCACATCTGTTCGTTACCGCGTCTGGGCGGCGCACGGCTTTGGTACGATGATGATACGACAACAATCGATTTCGGAAGTGTGGCCGTACGTACTCAGACGCCAAGCGATCCAAAATTGTTACAATGGTAATCGATTGAGAGATCCGTGGATGCGCCTGAACTACGGACACGTGCAAAATTAAACCATCCGTATTAATACGAATAAGTATATAATTAATGTACTAGGATTAGATTGCTTAATCGGCACGTGCACTAATTAGAAGGGATGTACCTTTCAATTGATTAGCCAATTGAACACCCGCAACCAACAAACGAACGGGCCGACGCACAGTTGGATGTTGCGTTGAGGGCGACAGAAAGAGCTGTCGTTCAAGCTTTGACTGACGTCACCCGTCCGCCGTATGCATTTGTGCGTGGGGGGCTAGATTTGGACTTGTTTCCGTTGACGACAAAAACGAGGACTAGCGTCGCCGCCACTGGCAGCTTTTGGGATTTTGCGTTGGCGACAAAAAGGGGCACCATGGAACCTATATAGCCTGATCTGCACCCGCACATAATGAATGATTCCAACTGCCTACTTGGATTTTGCGTTGGCGACAAAAGAATCGACCAATAGCCCGGCATCCTCTGAACGACGTCAAATTCAAAATTTTCTCTTTTTTAAATTGACTCCATGAAAGGGGTGTTAATTTATTTTTTCATACGAGTGCCTAATTTTATCATCATGATCTCGTACGTAGTAGAAAACAAATTCTCTTGACACTGAGTGTTAGAATTAAGATTAATCAGATGACATGCAAAAAGTTTGCCTCATCAGACGGCTCAGTAACAGTATCAGAATGCTCATAATTCCACTTCCAGTTGCAGCCTAACGTTCTCATCTTGATGAGAAAAAATTTCAGTTTCAAAATATCACTCACTAGCTCTGGATATCTGGGATTGCATGTATGCCCTTTCAGATCACCTGTGCTACGTCCCCCATAGATAATCAATTGGGTTTGAACGTTGAAATCTGAAGATGGAATGTGATGATCTGTGCAGCTGCACAGGTGTGTGAGAGCCATCACACAAGTCTGCAAATCTCATCAGATTGATTGATTTGGGGACCTTAATCACGTGTGCACAGCATCTGAGAAGCTCATCATATCTGGAATCTGCATGCACAGCAAAATGCACGTACAAACGCTTTCCACACGAGTTTCCAAGATAACTCCCAACAATTACTGCACACAAACTTCAAAAAACGTCTTTGGACGTACTTGAAAGTTGAACTAGGAAGTTGAACCCATCAAATCCTGAATCCTATAACTTGTAACTACAGCTTGAATGCTGCAGTAGTTAGGAGTCATGGGTATTGTGACAAAATTGATGCCCCAGGTGGACTTCTGCAAATCTAAACATTGCATGTAGTGGAACACAAATATATGCATTTTATATATGTTCTTCTGCACTCTACTAGTGTTGATGATGATAGCACAGTGCATCAGTGCCCTGGGGTTCAGAACATAAGAGACAGAGCCAGAGATGGTTCAGACCTGCTGGTTTTAATATTGTTCTGGATTGAAGTAGCTCCAGTTTCTTCATTACCCGGGAGAGAATTCAGAAATTTCAGATTCACATGATGACACAGTTTTTCTAAGTTCTGAGCCTTTTGCAACCGTGACTTGTGCAGTAAGCATCTCCATAATTAATTGCAGTCACTAGAAGAAAAGAGAATGGAATTGAGATCTGCATCTAGCTAGATCAGAATCATGACGAACGACAAGTTCAACATCACCATCATTTCACACTGCAAAATTCAAAAACTGTAGAGTCGGGGATTTGCATTACAGCTGCAGTTGTAAGTCATGTGTTTTCTTGAGTTTCTTCTGCACATAATGAAGATGAAGAAACTGGAAAGCTACTGTGGTGCGAGAGTCAAGATGAATCAGCTGCTGCTGGGAACTCTGATCACACTCTTATTACAAATTCCTGAGCTGCAGACCCAAGTCAAAGTTTCTGTCCAGAGCAAATGTCAATCATCTTCTAGCTAGTAGCTAGCTAGATAAAGGTCTGATGAAACATTCACCTCTCAGCTGGTTGACTCTTCCCTAACCCTTGGAGATCGTTCTGAAACCGACCTACAGCACTCCCAGGGAACCTACTTATTGCAAATTTTTTTCTCTGTTTTTCTTCAGATCTTCCAGTGTTATGATTTTCCAACCTGCATTAGTCATGACACGAATTCCTCAAGACATGGATCTTTCCAGAACCCACATCCGGAAATCCATCATTGCAGCGAATGGGTACTTCTTCGCATCATGAACTATGGCATACACTTTGGGGTTGAATCACGCATTCCCGTTGTTGCTGGGACCATCTCCACGTGGGCGCAGAGCTTCTCGATCTTGCAGCTGAATACACAGAACACAGACATGAATCATCAGCTCATGATCCCGAAAACTTGAAAGACATTAAGTGGAGAATCATGAATTGAAGCATGAGCATTCAGACCTGCAATATTGCATCAGCAATTCCAGCTTCAACAATAGCGCCATTTGCTCCTTGTGCAACGCCCAAAGTTTCCGCATCTGTCCACACCAAAACACATAGAATATGTGAGCAAAAGAAGTTCCTGATCATCTGCACTCATGAGTTGCACAGCTGTGAATCTGACATGTTTAGCTGCTGGTGTTTTACATAGAGAAGCTCATCATGGAACCACCCACAAGCCGAAGACATGATTGTCTGCAAGGGCCTCCTGCGCTAGGAGCTGTAGCTTGTACATACAATACAACCACTGGGGTTTGAAGGAAGAAATGTAGTTACCAATGGCAGCTTGCTGTGCAGTAGTGGGCAGCATACGCACAATACGAATGTCAAGGATATCTTGAGCTACACGCATGTTGTTTTCAGCCATAGCCTTGTGGTAAACCGCACTGCACAAATCAATAAGTCCAGAAATTGAAGCATCAACAAGCTGCAGCATCTGGCTTAATACTACTAGGGTTTGAATCTGAGAGATTCAGATTCCACAGAAAATGCATGTGAGTTCACAACAAAGGTTCTCAAAGAATCTCAGAGGAGGAAATTGATTGATGGGATCTTAGATTCTTATACCTGGCTGCTTCTTCTTCTGTGGCATACATGCCAGTATACTCAACGTAGGGACTGCAAAAACAAGATGGAGATCAAGCTGAGACTTAGTCATGACAGTACTCATTGACCTTTGCACCGCAGCAAGCTTGCAGCTTGCAGCATGCAATTGTGTGACCATGGAGATCAGATTGAATGATGATCAGTAGTTCAGGGATGGAGTTGTTGGAATTATTCTTACCGATAGCCTCCAATTCCCCGACGAAAACCCGTTTTGTAATGGGCTGCAAAGGTCCCATTTTCCATCTTTGTCACAAACGGGTATTTCAACACCGCAGCAGCTGGTCCATCACTGTCTCGCACACTGTCTCGCTGCAGGAACATCAGCATCTGGTTCTTGGTGAGATGCCTCAGCTGCAAAAAAAACATTGTGCAAACCATTACCACGCAGAAACCTCAATCACAAAGCACCCATCTTCTTACAACCCCAAGAAAACTCCAGATGCAGCATAATTTATGACATGTAGGGATCAATCGGAGAGAATGGGTGGAGGATGGATCTGACTTACCCTTTCAAGTCCAGCTTGGTACTGCTCGGCGGGTTTGAAATTTATTTTGTGCAGAAACTCTTGCACATTCAGCGCAAGAACTGCTCGATCAAAAGTCCTACAATTAATATCACCCAAGAATTCAGAAATCACTCCAGACTTCAACTGCATTTTCAGTAACCATCAGGTGATGCTGCAACTTCCAGGTTTTGAACGAGGACCGTAGTCAAGCAGAAACAAGTACATAATACATTCCAGCTTGAGCACATCAGGATGCATGCAGCAGCAACAGATCTATACTAAAAGAACCTGGACATTGCAAACATATAGAACTCAGGGGTATACCTTGCAGCCTCTTCTTCAGTCGAGTATGAACCTATGTTCCAAGACAAAGCAGAAAAATCAACAGAGGATCTCACAGACAGTTAGACTTGCATTGTAGTGCAGGAACATGTCCGGCCTCATGCATACTCAAATAGAACTCTCAATTGCAAAACATAGTTTTCTATGACTTTCTCAAACTGGAGTGAAGCAAGTCTTGAGGATGTAAGGGTGGATGGAGAAAAAGAACAACTACCGAGAAACCGTTCAACTCCGCAATCCCTGCAACCACAAAACGCACATGGCATTAGGTTTGGAATCATAATAGAATCATGGTTACAGCTTCTCTACTGCATTATGAATGTCATGCAAGAAAACAAACTGTTCAGCAACAGAGGATTGGAGAGTCTGTGGAGAGCTCACCAGAAACGGGTATCCCACCAACCAGTGTACCGGTTGTAGACAACTCCTTGATATTGAGAGGTTAGTGGCGGAAAACGTCGACGTCTCCTTGACTGCGATCTGCCGGCTTCGGCCGAATGTGCTGTGTTGATTGGGTTGATGACATTCCCAGCGACTCCTTGGGGGCGTCGTCGTCGTCTCCTTGCGTGTCTGCCGGCCGCGCGAGCTGCTCTGTTTGGCTGGTTGACATTAGTACCTGCAATGGCGACGGCTTCTGCAAGAACCGGCAGAACTACTTCGTCCTCGTTCATGATCTCCTCAATGGGCGCATCGTCTAGGTCGTTATCCGGCAACTGCTGTTGCTGCTCCTCAGAGGCATTTTCAACAAGAGGCAACTGCACATCATGAGTACTCTGATCGACTCCATCACCTTTTTGTTCTTCTTGCACCGTGATGGTCAGGTGCAGCTGAACTGCCAGAGTTTCATCAATATCGCCACCAGGTTTAGCTCTGTCAAGATCTTTTTCACAAGTTGCTGCTGCTATTGCAACTCCAGTTGGATGCACTTCAGGAGCGGGTACTAGATCGACACTGCCGGGGCTTGCAAGCGTGTACCTCGGAACGCGGAATCTCGACTTCTTGGAGGCAGGAGGACAGTGCTCCTTCTCATGTGGAGAGCTTGGCACCCAGTGCATGGGTACGCCCCATGCAAAGCTCGGCAGCTCATTGCTTGTTGGATGATGCAGAAAGGTTCCATGAGGAGGAGGAGGAGGTAGTGCCGCCAATGCTTGGACAATATGAAGCCATCCGAGCTCCGCCGGCAGCTCTGGCATCTCGACTGTGACCTCGCCCATGGGTGGCGGTGGCAGGGGGATGTAGATTTCCACCGGCGGAATTGCAAGAGTCCGAGCTGTTGCCGAGACCACTCGAGGAGGAGGGTTCTGGTCCTCTGCGGCTTCTACCTGCATCTCCTCATCAGCGGCTGCTGCTAAAGGAAGCTTGTTCAGGTTGAAGTGAGCCATCTTTTTTTCTTGTTGGATAGGAACTTGACAACGACGAGATGAGCACGAAAAGTCACGGATAAAACTAGTATAGAAGGAAGCTGCAAATCGTTGAGAGGCGAAGTTGGATATCTATCTTGTGAAAACCCAAAGAAAGTACAAGCTCGAGAGAAACTTTGCAAAACTATGAACGATCAGAAACTGATGCTCATGAAAACCAAAAGAAAATTCTGGCTTGACAAACTTTGCAAAACTACTAAACCATGAACGATCAGAAAGGAAGATTGTAAAACACAAGCAAAGGAGGAAAGTCTAGCGAAAGGGTTGTAAGGAAAGAAATAAGATCTGCAAACAATAAACAAACAAAAGGAGTAAAGAGCGAAAGAGAGAGAGAGAGAGACAAAGGAAGCACAAGCAAAGGAGGCAAGAGCGAAAGACAAGGAGGGAAGGAAGAAAGATCAGCAAACAAACGAAGGAGTGAAGAGCGCGCGAGAGAGAGAAAGGAAGTTCAGGAAGCACAATAGAAAGGAAAGGAGAGGAAACGAAGAACCTTGTGTTTCCTAAATAATTAGATAAAGAACAACGTTCCCAAAATGTTCCCAGTTTCTTTGTCCAAAAATGACAAAATTTGTCAAACCATAAAAGCACTGCTCATCAGCATTCTTTTTTTCATTTCTTTTTTTTTTGTATCCTGGTGATGTCAAAAGGAAAAATGGGATTTTATATTTTTGATCAACTTTTTGAGGATTTTTTTTTTCCCCTGAAATTTTTTCACCACATTTTGACTCAGTCTTTAATGAATTGGGGCATTTTGATCATCAATTTTACTATTTTGCACAATTTTGTAAAAATCTATTGCCAGTGAGTTTTAAATCTTTTGTGAGATGCACACTAGTAAGTGATGCTAGTAGTGTTTTTTATTTTCAAGTTTGTGATGTCATCACATTGGTGATCATCCACAAGGAGATTTAACACATTTGGCTATAAACCAACTATCAAACTTGTAAAAAATGTATTAAAATCTTTTTATATACTAGCTACTCAAGCTTGAATAATGTGTAGATTCAACATGGCAATTTTTTAAATCTTTTTGTATTTCTGGATTTTTTTTAAAAGAGAATATTCAACAAAACAAATTTGCCAAATGATGAAAAGTTTCACCCAAAAATAAACATTGGATGCTACATCATAAATTTGAAATGAAAAAACATTTTTCATCAGAGTGTGTAATCAGCATAACCATTTGGCAACTGGATTTATAACCACAAACTAAATCTTTAAACCACAAAGTTAATCCCAAAACTTAAACCTTAATGTCAAAACCTAAATGTCAAGGACTAGAACAAAAGATTTTTTATCTATGAAACTTCTAATGCCATGAAAATTGGAAGCAAGTTCCATGGAAGTGAATAGAGTTGGATTATGGTTGGATATATTTCTAACAATTTAGCAATGTAACAATTTTTTTGATTTTTAATTCTCAAAAATTCAAAATATCATCAAGGTCACATTTAAGAGGTTTGATTTCATACTAATCATATATCACAGTGGTCCATCATAAACTAAAAATTTCAAAACTCACACAAGATCCTTTTTATGGATACTTTAATGTCATCACTAAAAGAAGGAACCAATCTTGGGTGGGTAATTGTTTTACCTATGTACACCCATGAATATATTATGGAAAATACATATTACCCTGCCCAGCTGGTAATTTTTTGTTACCCTTTTAATCAACTTATCCAACACCTTAACGTTTCAAAATTGATTAAACCTTTTCTTTTTAGTACATATTTGAGGTTAGCCCTAAATTCGAAGGGAGTGTGATTGTTTGGAAGCAGGTAAAAAGATGGTATATGCCAAAATCATTCTTCAACATATTGTATGGATTTCCATGTTTTGCAATGCATGTGACTTTGATAGACCTCTAAAATTATGTTGACTAATGGTTGAACATGTTTTTTTTTTGACATTTTTTATATGTTTGTAAGATTAATTACATGAACAATTTCTTCTACCATATCTCTTGGAATACCTTTAGATTTTATTGTGATTTTCCATCATAAGCATGTTTTGAATGTATTCTTGAGGCTATTGACTAGTTTGATGTTATTTTTTTAATTTTCTGTTAATATAGGATGTTTGAAATTTCAGAGGTTTGTGGTTGTCAAGGAAATTGCTAAAGTAATTGTTTTTCTCCACTTCAAAAATATGCCAAAATTTTTGTAAATAGTTTCATTTACCCTACATATTTTACACATATATTATACCCACATCGCACATAAAGGGTAAATGATGAATATTTTTCCTTGCTCTGCCCTTGTGAAAAGGGTGAATGATCTTCATTTACTATTGACACTATCTGAAATAACAATTTTGCAAAGCTTAATACCCTTACCTTTACCCAGTTTGGAAAATTCAAGCCTACATATGCCTTCATGAAGTTGATATTAGAAATTTTATAGTTACCCTTACCTAGCTAATATACTAAAATATACCCACCCCAGACTACAGCCAAGCTTCTAAGTGAATTTTAGGGTTGGATTGGGGTTGGATAGATTTTTAATTAACAAACTAGCACTCTAACATTTATCTTCTTACAGTTTTTCTCAAATTTTTTTTGTTGTTTTCTTTTTAACTTCTAAATTATGATCATGGTGACATTTAAAGGAGTTGGACTGTGAAGCAATGACATCCCACCCTCCCATCTCGACCTAAATCACAATGCTCACACAAGATTTTCTCTTGTGCCTATTTTAATTTCATCACTATGGCAACTAACATTGTAAGTGAAGGTTGATTAGATTAGAGTTGGATAGATTTCTAACAAACCTGCACTCTTACATCTCTCTTGTCTTATATTTGTTGGTTGTTCTTGTTGAGAAGCTTTTGTAATGGTTAACAATAGACTTTTCTCATGGGGACCATTTTGACCTAGTTTGCAACTTGGTGAGTATTAACATTAGTAAAACAATTGTTTTCTGAGGTTTTGCAATGACCAGTTTTCACCCCAAAACGTAATGAACTCATCTGATTTTGATAATAATAACTGAAAAATTTCCAGATTTCTATGTTAGGTTCCAATAGGTAGTCAGCAATATAATAGGATGCTTTTAGCTAATTCTTTTGATGGAAGACTAACACTTTGGTGCATCACAAACTGAAAAAGCAAACCCTGATTATCAATGTGATTACCTAGAGTTGGATTGTGTAGTGAGGAGTGTTGGTCAGTTAAAGAGTTTTGACCCAGTTATCAACCTGAGTATTGATAACTTATTGATCAATTTTTGATAACCGGTTAATAACCTAATTGTTTGGTATTGAATTTTTGAATCTTAATAACCTACCCAGATGATTTAGTTATCATCTAGGTGAATTATAAATCTTACAATGCTAGGCATGTTTATGATACAAAGTAGAAATATAGAAGAATTTAACCCTATATCTTGCTAATAACTAGCAAGATAAATGACATTTATTGACCATTATTTGCTAACCTATCCTTATGCATAATCAATGAACAATGGTTATTAGCCAAGAAATATTGATAACCTAGTTGACAATTCAAATTGATATTGGAAACCTAACCAACACTCAACTTTTAATAAATAGGGCACCCAATTATTATGAAAAACTAAATAACCAGCAAACATTGGTAGTAACTCCACCCACACCAGAAATGTGAGCCTTTACCAACGTCTAGTGTTGGGTGGGTATATTGATATTAATATATCAGTCAAGTTAGGGTGAATTCCAAAATTCAAAAAATGTATTAGGTGAGTTAAGGGATATGTAAGCTTCAACTAACCAAGGCTAAGGGTCTGTAGGCTTTGCAAAATTATTGTTTTCAGTAAAGGTAAAAATAAATGACAAACATTTACCCTATTCATTAGAGGTAAATATTTTCCTCATTTACCCTAGATTTGGCATTTGGATATAAATGGATAAATGTCATTGAAATCAAAATTACACAAGTGTGCCACATCGCAAAGTGGAAAACAACAATTGATTATGCAATTGGCATTGCAAACTACAAATTCTTTTGCCTTGGTCAAGATAAACCTAAAATATATATTAGGCTGGAAAAATAGCAACAGGGAAAGTCTGAAATTTACAAGTTGGCTAGGGTAATCAAAAGAGTAGCCAAAAATAAATTATGTGGTTAGCAGGATATATATTTACCCTGATATATACTTGCAAATATATCCGAGCAAAAAACTTACCCGCCCAACCACTGAAGTCTATCACATCCAAAATAGTAAGTACAAGAAACAGCTAGTGAAGTAGTACATGTCCGTTTGATTTGCACCATTTGTGGTCATTATTAGAATGGCAAGCAGTGGTGGAGGTGGTGGTGGTGGGGACCAGTTTACACTCACACCAGTTATTGCTTGTGTCTCTTTTGAGTTAAAGACATTAAGACCTTGCAAGTTTTTTCAAGTGGAGGAGTATCATCATATACAATGCTAATAAAACTTCATTTTCAAGCTTCAATGCATGGGTTTCTCCCACACTGGCCAAACCATCCAAAGACATTCTTTTTTTCTTCTTTTTATTTTTTTCCTCATGTGTATACTTGTGGATCCATGGGGCTGGTTCATCAAGGCAGCCAATGTTTCTGATAAATCATGTGTGAATAAGTAAGTCAGCTGTTTTGTTTTTGTTTTTTGGACCACATTGGCATTTGGCAGATATCCAAAAAACCTTCTGCATTTACATAGTTGGGCACTTTGTGAAAAGTACTTACACATAAGTACATGATTAACTTCAAAAGAATGAGAAGGCAAAAGCAGTGACTCATAAGTTTGTGTTTGCAAGTATCATGCAATGATATTTTTTCAAACAAAATTAATCAGGAAAAAAAATTAATTAGTGTAAATTCAAATAATTTTTGCTAATTTTTAGGGAATTTTTTTCAGGGGGAGCTTTTGGGTGTTTATTCAATGTTTATCTCCATTTGGCTGAGATTATTACCCAATTATTTTTACATCAGTTTCGCTTAACAATTTTTCAAAGTCCAAAAACCTGGCTAATTGATGTGAACTTGTGAAATAATGCAATGGAAAGCACCAACCCCAGCTGGCGGTTATTTTTTAAAAGTAAACAATAACCAGCCAACACTACCTAGTCTGGACTCCAGACCACAAATTATTATTATTTCAATGCTGGATTATTTCAGCAAAAAGTGCTGATTATCAGTAGTAAGTCAGTGCATCTTGGCATTTGGGCACTCATGGCATTTCCTTTGTTGGTGTGTAAAACATTTAGCAAAAGGGAAATTGATACAAACCACAGATACCACAGTATACATGCTTGTAAAGATTTGAAGCAATACAACTAGATAACCCTTAGAATTTGCTTTCTAAATCAAAGGCACTTTGCCATGTTCCATTCCTATTTGTTGCATGATGCAATACATTCTTTATCAAACTAATTTCTCTTTTTTTGAAAAGTATATTTCATTCAATTTTGTTCTATAACAACTTGTCACATGTCTCTTTCTGAGATTAGGGTAAGAAGTATTATTGTTGTAGGTAAAGCCCGAGGTCATGGAGTTTACCGGAACAAGGAACCATGCGAGGCAAAGCCAAACATAGGCATGTATTTCAATAAAACCCATCCTGTAACGCTTGTGGCCAAGGGCTTTACAATGGGTAAACACCATAGCTGCATGGCAGTGTGGTAGCAACAAGACAAGCAAGCTTTACAATCTTGGTAAAGCTTGTCGAGAGGGTAGGTGGGCTTTGCAACTCAAGAAATGGAAGAAAATTTTCATCCTGTAACATGGCGTCCCAATACACTGGTTTTAAGAAAGCTAGGTCTCTATGGTCCTTTCTTTTGGCTTCCAAAACTTGTAACCCAAATTGAATTTCTAAGGAGGAACAAAGGATCACCGACCAATGTTGGTCTGGTACATAGGCATGTACCTGATACCAATACTGGTATCAAGGGCCCTTTTAATGTCATATGACCTGAGGCCATACTAGTCTTGTACCAGCACTAGCCTGGTAAGAACCTGAGGTAGTTTCCGATATATACCCACCTCATATGACTCTTCACATGAGATCTACCTCTATGCCTTCCTCATATTGGCCAAAAATCAGCCTTTACAAAATATTTGGACCAAGCTACCTAGGGTAAAATCACTCATCACAATCAATAGCCAATGGGCAAACACCCAGACCACCCCAGAAGAATGCCTTGACAAATTGTTTGTCTTGTGGGTAGTTGTTCAGAACCGCCCCTAAATCTGATTGTCATGTTCAAAAAAATTAGTGTACAGCATTTTTATGTCATAGTTTAGGGATGGAGGTTTTGTGTTGAGGAAACTCGGATAACAATGTTTGGTAATGACAATTGACCCTTATCCCACAAGGCAACGGCTTTTTTTTGTTGTGAATTTTCACCAAAATGTGAATAAAAAAGGTGCTTGTGAATAGGAAAGGGGGGGAAAAAAAAAGTTTTAAGTTGTGTCGTTGAACGCACAAGAGTCATTGGAATTTGTTTGTATCTATGGCTCCCATCTCCAACACTTGGATGTTACCTCCACTGTAGATGGTTTGCAATGGAGGGTTAGATCCTACCCTTGAAAATTAGGTATCGCACTCACACAACCTCCCTTCTCCCACATTCACCACTTGAGCTTCTTCACTCTACATTGAGTTTGCCACCTCCACTTCACAATGGTTTTTTTTCTTTCGCCACTTGCCATAGCATCAGGATTTTGCAAATGCTTATTGAATATGCACGTTGTCTAGCCTATGGATTCTAGGCTAGCTATTGAAGGCTAGAACTATGAGGTTTTGTTGCTTGCAATGCAAGCATGGATTCTAGACTATGGACTACAAACTCCATGAGCCTTGGAAGTTGTCAAATGCTATTGACATTGGATTCTGAAGTTTACATTATTGATCACCATCATTGGTTGCACAACACACCACTAGTGATTCCTCATCGTCACCCATGATTCATTATTAATGAATCTTTTTTTCATGATCATTTATAAAAACGCAAGTCTTCAAAGTTCATTTTTGATTTTTTTTTTATTCTTATCATGAATATTGTGGTCTGGCTTTTTCATGTTGCGCAACTACTATAGTCCATTTCATTTTTTCTAGTTGGTTTCAATCCTATAAGGAATAGTCCATTGCCATTTTTTTTTGATCGAATGTTCATGGTAGGCCTCAATTTTCATTTTGTGTAAGCACTAGGCAACATCGGATCATCATTGCAATGTGGTAGTCACACACTAGTAGGTGCCCATAATTGTTTCTAATCATGTTCATGTTCATGGTTTAATTTTGTGTAGGCATTAGTGACTAGGCAACGCCGATCATGATCATGGTGCAATGGCAACAAGTGTGCATAATTTTTTTCCCTCCTATTCATGGTTTAATTTTGTGTAAGCATTGGTGACTAGGTAACACCAATCATGATCATGGTGCAATGGCAGCAAGTGTGCATAATTTTTTTCCCTCCTATTCATGTTTCCATTTTGTGTAGGCATTGAACATAATTGATCATTGTCGTGGTGCGGTAATCACAAGGTGGTAGGTGCCCACAAATTTTTTCCCCTATTGTTCATGGTCTCATTTGTGTAAGTAGGTTAGGCTAAAGTAATTTGGTGAGGTTAGGTTAGGTAGGCTAGGCTAACACCTACCTACTTAAGTGCCTTTTTTTTACCTACCTAGATCTATTTATTACCTACACACCTACCTATTAATTTTTTAAATAATAATCCAAACATGATTTTAATTTTGGTATAAATTTGACTAGTCCAAAGGTCCATTGTTTACCAGTTAAATAGTCAATCATTTTGTCAATCATGCTGTTAGTCAAAATGACATGGTCCAATGATTACCTAGTCACATTAGCAAGTCCAAATTGACTTATCCAGATTGACATGGTGGTTTTTTTACAACTATCATTTTGGGTGTTTTTACTAAAAACCCAATCAAAGAAACAATAAATTATAGTAATGTTCATTTTTTTGTAGGTAACTAAATGATCATCATCATGGTGCGGCAATTGTAAGTGGCCATAATTTTTTTGATCATGTTCATCATCTTATTTTGTGTAAGCATTGTCACAACAATTCATGATCTTTCATTAAGCAATAGATTTCTATTGTGATTGCCCAAACAATTACCCAATCATCTGCAACTATCCATCGTCATTAGTGATTAGTGATCACCCAAGTTGCACCACAACATCCCAATCGCAACTCATTGATCATCATGATCATTTTTTAAACTTGAGGTTTTGGATTAATTTTGTAAGCTAATCGTTGTGTTCATGTGTTGCATGCATTTTGTAATGCATCCATCGCCATCATAGCAATGCTTGCCATTACCAAAAATCAACATCACAATTCCATTTCTAGTTATGTTTTCTAAAAACCAAACCTAATCATGGTGGTGTTGTGCACATTATAGACCATTGCAATTGCCCTTTGTGATTTAATCTTTTTTTAATCCATTTGAAGTTCATTGTCATGCTACTAAAATCCATGGCCATTTCATGATTATCTTGTTGGTTTCAATCTTTTGTTGGTTTTGGTCCTTGTGATACTCTAGGTATTAGTAATCCATGATCCATCACCACTATTTTTTGTGAACACATTCTTGGTCATCCTTTTGTTCATTGACATGTCAAAAATTATAGTACCCTACGAATTTCAAATACAAATACCTTTTTAGTGACAAATTCCTAGCACTAATGGTGTTTCTTTTAGTAATTATCCACCTAATGATATTCCTACAATTGATATTGGGGAGTCTCAATGCATGATTGTGGATCCTATAATGGCAACTAAAAACATTGAAATTGCTAAAAAATAAAAATAAAAGGCCTATGCCTTGAATAGGCACTTCCAAAATATTTAAGCAATGAAGTTTTGTAGGTTAAATCTATATTAGGTTCTAATGGGAAAGTTGTTCAAATGTGACATTTGCAAGATTTGCACACAAATTGAGAGCAAAGATAAACTCTTGGTTCCAAACTTGGATTCTCAATGGAAACATGTTGGTTGTTGTAAAGCTTTGGTAGCCATGCTAAGAGTAAAAGTGGGGGATCATTATTTCTTGAAAACAAATTATCATGCAACTAATGAAAAGTTGTATTTTTCTAAGGGTTCTAAAATAGTGTTGTAGCAAATAATGTATGGTGCAATTCAAGTTGACAAGAAAAAATAAATTGTGTAATTTTCTTCGATTTTCCACTTGTTTAATGATGGTCGTCCCATGATAGATTACACATCAATTTAGAAATTGTTTGTTTAGTTGAATGTTCTTGATAATCCAATGAAACATTGGTCTAATGGGGTAGGTTAGGAGATGATAGATTTTATGTGTGAATAAGTTTTTTTTTTAAATTCAGAATTTTTTGGTTGTTGGGAGGTTTCTTTCTTTAAGTTTAGATGAAGTTACTACTAGGGATAACTAATCCTGAATTTTGGTCCATGTGTATGTGATGCAAGAATGGAAAAGGGTGTTTGTCCTCTTCACACTTCAACATGTTGTTATAGGGGGTATTGCATACAATCTATCCTTTTTCATTATGCAATCCTTGCTACAACAAGGAGGGTTAACTAAAAAGGAGGTCATTGAAAGGTTCATCTGCTTTAGTGCAAATGGAGCTCCTTTTTTTAGGGATGCCACATTGGAGTGACATCTTAGTTAAAGAAGAAGAATTATCCTTACAAGATGGGGTCGCATTGTATGGCCCATAAAACCAATCTTTTTACTGCAAGCTTTGTCAAACCTACCAATGGTGTCCAAGTTGGAGGATTTGCTCTAGTCCTTGGATGCTTATTTTTTGAAATCCCTTAAGTGTCATTTGGAATTCACCACACTTGTCAAAATCGTGGAAACAATAAAATTTAAGATTTTGATAAATGTTAAAACTCAATGGATTTCAATGTTGGAACCTTTGAGTGTGTTCTAGCAAAATACAAGATGTTGATTGTAAAGATGTCACAAAACAACATTAAAGTGTTGTCCAAGCAAGGTTGAATTCCAAGCTCCTTTGTGATCTTCACACATTGCTAAGCTTATCATGTTTACTGCCATTATTGGAAACAGTTAATGTTTTGATCAAATTTTCTCAAGGAAGGGATGGTTTCATTTATGATTTTGTAACAACGGTCAAAATTTGTCAAGTTAACCTTTTCATGATGTATTCTAATCCATTCACAAGCTACCAACATCAACATTTCCAAGTTTTTTGTGGCATTGTGGACAATAGTTTTACCACATCACCCACAATTGGGTTACTAACTTCAACAATGGTATGGAAACTTTATATTTTCATATTGTTGGTCACTCCTATCAAGCTCACATTTATTATGCAATTATTGGGGTAAATCAACCTATGTGTAATGATGTTTTTTGACATCCATTGCACAAAGTGAAATGTTAATGTGTTGTTGTAAATGAAATGTTTTTGACAAAATTAGAAAGGCATTTTGTAGATTCAGAGTAGATGAATGACCTCAACATTATGTATCTTCAATTTTGGATGTAACCAAATGCAAATGTTTCTTTTTCTCTGCATCTCAATGTCATCAAGAAACACAATTGTGAATTAAAACAAGTGAAACCTTCTCTAGATCAAGTTGTTAAACCTTTGAATGCTAATTTCCTTGACATGCAATAGCCCATGTTTAAGCTCATGAAAACACAAGCAACCAAGGTTATGGCTAAGCCATTTGATATAAATTTACAATTACAAACTTGTTGTTGGTGACAATTTCCAACAATCCATTGTTATGTCAACATTTAAGTGAGTATATGGCTAGCAAAAATAGCAGTTGTTTCTGTGTGTGGCTCAATGGAAGATGAAAGACTTTCTCCACTCTTGCATTCATGAAAGACAAATTGCACAATCAATTTGGGCCACATTTGGATACAACCATTCACATGTTTGCACAAGAGTTTTTTACTCATAAGAACTTTCCTTATCATGAGGCCATTACCAGTTGGAAAGAGTAAAAAATGTGGATTGGTGCTACCACTTTAAAATGGGTGTTGGGCCTTGACTAGTCTTTTTATGTTTTAATGCTTTTATGTTTCCACGATCTAGACAAGCATGGTGATGTTGTGTCCGAACTTGATCATGAGATTTACTAACATTTGGGTGTAGTGGGTGGGACTTTGAGTTGCATTAAGCAAAGTCTGTTATCAAATTGGGGTTCAACTCCCCTTCAAAATTTTGGTGTGTTATGTGCAAATTAGAAAGGATGCTATTATTATGTCATTTGTGTAGCCATATTAGTCTTTTGTGTTGAATGAAGTAACTTGTATTGTGTTACCAGTGCCAATTAGAATTAGGTAGAAAACATTTGATTTGTCACTTTAAACTTCTTTTGAAACAATTATGTAGGCCAAAAATAGCCTTACCAAGTGATCATGGGGCCACCTATTCCTATGCCAAAAAATTTAGGGAAGCCACTTTGGCAAACAAAAGGATAGGAGTGATGCCACTTGCTTACATTTTAAAATTTATTTAAAAAAACCCTGCTACAAAGGTGCTAGACTATTTGACATAATTAATGCAGGTTTGGGATATATTTTCCATGATCAATGATGTGCCTGGATTTGTAAAAAATGAGAAAAAAAGTCACCCCTATCCGATCGGGTTTTTTCTACACACAAGAAAGTTGTTCACATTTGTTCCCTAAACAACTTGGTCATAAATGTGAGGTGTAAAACTTGAAGCAAAAAGTGAACATCAATGGCCTCTACCTTTGTTTGGTGATGAGCTTTCTTGTGTTCACTTTCAGTCTAGCATGTTTGGTAATAGGATGCACATTGATCACACATGGGAGCATGTTTGGTAATAAGGTGCACATTGGCGAGCAAGATAAAACTTCTCATAGTAGGGGGGTTTAAACAAGGTCCTACTATATTTTTCAAACCCTTGTACTATGGCAGGTTTTATCTTGCTCATTTCAAACCCAAATGGAGGTTTGGAAACAACTAAAGGAAGCCTGATGAAAGGTTACATAGACCCTTAAAACTTCCAAGGCTAAAAGTGATGAAAGAATGAATGCACAGTCTCTGAAAGCTTCAGTGTTCACTTATTAGCCTATTTACCCTAGTCTAATTTATTTTTAAAATACTCAATAACAGGACGAGGCTGGTATGTTCAAAAGGCAATACCAAACCAACGAGACATTGGACCAGTCTGTCCCCAAGCTAGATTGACTGACCCCACCATGCAGGACAGATGGTGTGAAGAGAGGAAACACTCTTCTGTTTTCTTCCTTTCCCATAAGTAGTAACCGTGCACATGCCTAATAGTCACCAAGTGCCTGGCCAGTGAACCAGCACCTACCAGTGCACCATGATGGATGGATGATAATGGTCAAGAAACAGTTTTCTGTTAGGTTCCAGTTGCCCAGCTAACCATGGTGGTTAACTTAGTACCTTTTTTTTACTACCTATCTACTAACAACCCACAAGCAGTTTATTAGTATGTAAATAATAAAACCAGTCCTTACCTAAGTATAACCCATCTACTTACCTAGTTATTACCTATTTTCCTACCTATCTACCTATATACAACACCTATTTCTTACAAAATTGATTACCAAGGTGAAATCAAATATCAACTCAGTTGAGATTCATCCACAACTGAGGAATAACGAGCATCCAGTGGATGGTGTACTGGTGGGTGCTGGTTCACTGTGGCCCAAGTGCCTTACTTATCTGCTTACATAGTAACCTCATATATTCCCTACATACTTACCTAGTCAGGTGAAGGGGGAAGTAGGAGGGTTGACAAGATAGATCATTGAGGTGGAGCTTTGGTTACTCAGTTATGGTTAACTCAGTTGTGGTTCATCCAAAACTGAGGCATATCAGGTTTCCAATGGGATGAAGTTGTCAAAGTACGGAGGAGTGAAGGTGGGGTATCATGAAAGAACCTGCTCCAACTGGGATAAGAATGGGACTTACAAATAATGAGCATTTGTTAGAGTTTTGCTCACAATTTTGGGTTGCTTCTAAACATTGTAAAAATTCCATCCAAACCAGGGCTTCCAAGCACCACATATTTTTCAAACTCTATATTAGAAATAGTAGTGATTTTTAAAATGTCCAATTGAAAAAAACACATTTTTCCAAGATTTTCTCAAAAATCTCAAAAAAATTACCACCTCAAAAAATCAGTCTTCAAACTTTAAACGGAAGATTTCCCGGGTTAAACATTGCCAGAAAGAGGTCTCATTCCAGAAGGTAAAAGGTACAAGTGTAGGTGTTGTGAATTCATTTGGCCCTTTTCTCATTGGCCCCATGATCAATCGTGTGAGATCTTTCTTCAATGCATGACATTCAATGAGTGCTTTCTTGGGTACACAACAACAGTGTGTGGTTCTCTCTCTCCCTCTCTCTCTTTCTCTCTCATTAGTTGTACTCAAGAAGGAGATGTTGCATGCAGTTGTCAAGTATTGTGTGAGCATCCTTACCTCTAGAACTTTCCACTAGGTATCTTCCCAGGATCAAATCCTACCTTTCTCAGATTCTGCCTAGGTAGTGGAATGTACCGGTCTTGGGTGGTTCTTGCCTTCTGTGAAAGACCTCCGATTCCAGTTCTAGAAAATATATATCAAAGCAGTTCCAGTTCTGGGTCTAGTTCGTAGTCCTAACCCTAGACCAAAATCAATGATTAATTCCCAGTTGGCCTCCAGTTCTAGTCTCTTCTTCTTCTTTTTCTAGTTATTTTCGAAAATCCTGGATTTGGTTTTGGTTCTAGTTATTAAAAATTGGGATCCCAATTCCAGTTTGGTTTCGATTCTTCGCAAAACATGAAGCCCTGATTCTATGTCCAAACCTGGTTCCAAATATCAGACCCAATTCCAGTTCAATTTTTACTAACTGGAACCAGAACCTTCAATTTTACCCTCCAAACCAGGTACCCAACCACAGCTAGAATGTACGTGGGTCAACTTTGTTCAGCCAGAGTGAACCGTAAGCCTCAGTGCACCGTCCACTGGAAGCCTGTTATGACTCTATTGCACATGAACCCCAACTGAGTTGATGTTGGATTTCGCCTTGTTTAACCTGTCCTGTACAGAATAGGTCCTTTAGGGAGGTTGGTAGAATAATTGGTGACTACTAACTAAGAAGATGCATGTAGATGGCCAGTACATAGGTAAGGAAGGACCAGTTTTGGGTGGGTATTTTCATTTCAATATACCATTTGAGTATTGGTAATTTTTTTTCCCAAATTCAGCCCTGGGTATGACATGAATATTGAAATGTTTATGGAATGGATATATAAGGTTATACCCTAAATCCCATATAACAACATACATGTTTTGGGGGTCACAAGTATGAACATGAATAAACAATGATCTCATACCAGTCAGTATTAAATGCATCCTCATATGAATATTCACATAAGATTCTATCTTAAATGAAAAAAGAACCAATGGAAAGAGACATCAAACACAAGACAAGGTATGATAAAAAAAAGGGGAAGATTAATCCAAATTAGTAACATAATCTCAAAACAAACTTTGCATCATATAGTATTACAATTTCAATCTACATTGTATTACGTCTAAAAATGTCATTGACAAATGTTTTTAAAATCACATCAATTTCAAAATCAGGAGTTTTTTTTTCAGAAATTTTGGAAAAAGAAGATGAAGATGACCATCTCACTCACTCATCATCATCTTCAAGCAATGCATGCCTAATTAAATTTCATGTGCATCAGTTTAAGTTTTTGCTACAACTACCATAGGTATGTGTGCAACAAAATCTCAACCAGCAAATGTTGCTAATACATGTTATTGTATATCCACAAATATATACCAATGCCAAGCACCTATTGTCTTCTTCAACACCCTCCATAGAGTCCCATCTCTTCTGAAATCTAATTTTTACAAATAACAAAAAGACCACAATTTCAATGAATGTTGCATCCCCACCTAGCAACAATCATCATCTCTTTACTTTCCATCACTAATAAATCCACAGAAATAATTGTTCCTAATACATTGAGAACCCACATCAAACTTCAAGTAATTTAAGGTTCCAATCACTCACCCCTAGTAAAAACAATTGGTGAACATGGGACACATTTCTTGTTGTGCTGGTAAGGGTACCCATAACATTTAAATATTCTTTCACACTCAAATTGAAAGCTTGGAGTACCAAGAAATTATCAGGCCACATACCCAACATGTGGAAATTGAATTGCATGAACTTTTCACCATGGTAATGGCTTTGAAATCTTAAGAATTGTGAAAGAAGTATGATGAAAAAGAGAATTCAAAAGCTAGCAAACTCTCACTTGTTTTTGCAGAGTTTGTAATAAACCAAACATTGAATCTTTCAATGAAGTAGCCCAATGTGTGGAAGGGTTTGGGGCATCTCAAGATGCACCTCTTTGTAAGCTTTGGTCAAGAGAGTAAGGAAGACCTTTTGATCATACTTAACCACCAACTCCAAAGCCAACTTTGGATTATTAAAAAAATTAATGACAATCTGCATCCCTTTAAATTTTGGATCAAACATCAAAGCAAGCATATTGTGAGCTTTCTCTTATGAGAAAGTGGTGACAAATGAAAGAAAAGGTTGTAACACTTTTAGTGTACCTCAACAACCATGCAACCATACAAAATAATTAATTCTTGTTCAAATGTATCACATTGCAATGGTGGCTAAATGGCATCTCTTTTAACGTATTCCTCTTGCATGTGCACAATTATTATCATGGCAACTTCCAAAACATTTGACAAAAGCCAATACCCATATGATTGGTTTATAATGCATTGATGTATAAGGAAGGTAAAACATCCACAAACTATTCCTATCACAACCCAAGTGTACCGCTTGGAAACCTAACCTACAAACCTCAAGTCTACCATGAATAATAAATGTTAATTGCATTGGTATATGTAAGGGTATTTTGAAACAACACCATCTTGAATGCAATATAGTTTTAACAAGAATTTCCAGTTCTTTCTTTGACAAAGCAGCTTCCAAATTTCCTTTTCCCACTCTAGCAACCCTTTCCCTAATTTTTGAAGTCACATTATAGTACTTTGAAAAAAGGATCTAGTGCACATTTCAAATTGGTCTTTTTTATCCCAAAACAAACATGGTCATGGTTAATGGCATACTAACATGCATTTGACATAACACATTATTCGAAGCATGTTCCAAAATAAAGGTGTCAATTTGCAATGGAGCACAAACTCACAACAAATGTTATTGCAATAACCAAGGTAGTCAAATGCCCTCTTTCATCCTTAACACATGCAATGATTTTATTTGTGAATTTGAGTTTTGCTAATAATGCCTTCACCTGTAAGGCTAAAACAACACCCAATGTATCTTGTGCTTCAAAACAGGCCAAAATAACATGGTAGAGGACCTATTCTTCACTAATGAAATTGATGACTAATTCAAAAGTGACATATCCATACCTAAACATCCATAAATCAAAAGAACATGTGGTTATGGGCCATGGCAAATTTTGCAATAGTTGGCAACGCATACCTTGCCATAATCATTGTGAACATTATTGGTACCTACACCAAAATGTGGCAAATATGATTTGGCCTTTTGAATTGAATTAGCATCCATGACTAAAAAATGACTATTTTAGTCATTTTTAAAATCATGGATGTCAGTCTAATCCAAAAGGTCATGTTGTAATTACCATGTTTTGTTATTCATTAATCGCTTCCAAGATGGAAAAACATGTCTACAATCACAATGTGTCACTAAGCAACATATAAAATGGTTATAAATAAAGGCATGTATCCTTTTATTATCATCAAAACAAGATCCTCCATAATCTTTTTCAGTTTATGTAATTTTTATAAAAAGGTTTGTGAAAACCAAAGAAAGTTATGATGGCCAATGGAAGAATTATGTTTCATTTATTGGCTTTTGTATGAACATCCCTGCACCCTTCTGCAACTTCTCTAATTTTTATTTTGCTAAATTAGGTTCATGCTCATTTTCGACCAAAAGTTCCAACATGATGTTGATGCCGTGCTCTAGGTTGTTTAAGTAATGAAATTTTTTTTTGTTTCTTGTGTCATGAAAACCATCTTAACTTTTTGAGCTCCTCCATCCTGATGGTATATGACACACCACATGTCTCTAATAACTTGCACATCAACTCCAAGACTTTCATGACAAAAAAACCCAAATAGTTGACTTGTGATTGTGAAAGTACCAACAAATTCAGATATCATAAAACAACACTAATATCTACTTCCATAAAGCTTGTTTTTCAACCTCAAGGTTGTTGACTATAATTTTTCTAGATTTCAAAATAGAATCTTCCCCTACTTCTAATACCTCTTCTCACACAATATCAAAGTTCACAATTTCTAACATTACAACAACATACTTGACCTACCAAGATTCAAATGATTATATAACAATTACAAAGGATTGAAGGCCGACATTCCAATGTTCTCACCACTTAAGCAAGTTCAATTGAATTTGTTCACACACTTCAAACAAAACGATCAAACTTCAAGTAACATATCAAATTAATCACAATAGGTATTAAAAGAAGGAAACACAATACACATTACCTCTAGGCCTTGTAAGTTACATTGGAATTACACTTGAAGGAACACTACCATTGAAGCAAAAAAAAAGGATAATATAAAAAACATCAAACTTGGAAACATTGTTTTGTTGTAAAATGCATGACATTTATCTTCAAATCTTTGCACAACTACAAAACGCCAAACACAATATGTAAACTTTAATAAACTTGACATATGTATGCCCAAACGCTCCAAAAACATTCATAGATGATATATTAATAGGAGTCTATAAAAGAGGAAAACTTTGGGTATGATTATGTGCAATGGTAGTTTGGTGAAGGAAAATACATGAATTAGGTATCCCCTAGGTTCTCCATCAACTAATACTAGCCAATTTTGGTTTTGCATACTAGGATGTGCCATACCCAATTACATACCCACCAAATCCCTATATACCAAACCAACACTAGTAAGGACTAATGGATCATTAACAATGAAAACATACTATGAGGGGGGCCAAAATTGTTGTCACATTGTACTATTTTTAGAGACCCATGTTTGAACTTGAGCCATGTCATTATTATGAAGGATTTTCACAATGTTTTTGCATAATAGGTAATGAAATTAGAAATTGAACCTAACCATCACAATTAACAAGGGCATTGCAACTTGATGAAATGGTATTTCCTATTCACCACCCATCCATCTCTTTAAATATGTGGGTGTGTGTTGAGAATTCAAGCTCAACTAGTTAGGTTTCATTTGTTACTGGAGTAAGAAAATAACTAGGTTACTTTCACAAGGTTGAATTATTTTCTTTTCTTATATTAGTTTGGTTATTTGTGGTTCGTCTTTTAGTTAAATACCTTGTGTTGATGGTTTGGCACTCTTTTTTTCATTACACAAGTTTGTGTATTTCATGTGACAAGAACCTTGAGGAGTTTTTGATGTTATGTTTCGTCTTGTGAGCATCATGTTGTAATTTCCTTTTAATAAAGATTTATGTTTGCACTTGAATAGATCTCCTATTTGTTAACATGGTATCAGAATTTAGGTTGTTGAAATAGAAAGTTGAAATAGATCTAGAACTAGAAAGTCTCTAGAACTAGAGCTTGAAAGTCTCTAGTAATATCATACAAGTTTGTCAAGTGCAAAAGAGAAACGGGGAAAGGAAAGAATGTGAAGAGAAAGAAAAGAAAAGAAAAGAGGTGAGAGGAGATCAACATATCAAGGTTGTGGAAGTCAGATCTTTAAATCTAGAT
>Ga0116231_10004758_pt1 | contig 27283 bp, 16 predicted proteins | sample S1TSphgellanicum_2_FD_89695 | JGI IMG/M metagenome (GOLD analysis project Ga0116231, IMG submission 89695) | Host-associated microbial communities from peat moss isolated from Minnesota, USA - S1T2_Fd - Sphagnum magellanicum MG | ecosystem: Host-associated > Plants > Peat moss > Unclassified... | reverse complement strand
TTTTATCATTACAATATGACTTAATCATCTTGTTTTTTTTTCAGTTTTCCACTTTTAAATCAAAATTTTTTTTTTTTTTTTTTTCACACATATCAGCTAGTGCATCTCTATCACTAGCTGATTTGTAGCAGAGGATGCCCTTTTAGCATTACGTCTTCCATTTCATTACTACTATTTTGATGGTCTTCGTTTTCATTTCGTGTGTTTACATTGGCTTTTGACATGCCTTGTATTTTTTGTGGATGGATTTTCATCCTTGTTTATATATGTGAAGAGTTTTTTCTTTATTCTTTTAGAGTTGAGTTTGTCATTAAAATTTACTGTACAACATTAGCAATTACACAATCTTCAGGTCTTGGGTAGTGTGTTATGTACATGAAAATTGGACTTAAATTAGAATCAAAATTATATTAAATAAAGTAAGTTTTTGATGCTTATATCACCAAAAGTTTAGTGATTTGAAAACATGTTAGGCTCACAATCCTCACTTGAGATTCCACAAGATTAAAAATTTGTCTAAAACTAGAATGGAAGGAAAGGATGGTTATTACCCTAAAAAGTTGGAATGGAACAAAGTTGTTCCAACTCCCAACCCAAAAGCATTGATCATCAACGTATTCGCACTAAGTGCAATTGAGAACACAATAATAAGAGCAACAATAAGGGACACTGTATGGCCTTGCCATTTATATTAAAAAGTATCACAAGGCAAAAGAAGAATTATGAAAATTCAAATATTTCACCATGCAAAAATATGATCTTCAAAAAAAATCCTCCAAAAGAAACCAAAATCCTTCAAGATATCATAACTCTATAATAACTAATCTCAAGTTTCAACACAAGTCAAAATATCATCTTTCAAAAAACCCTTGTATAAAAATAGACCTATTATTTATTATTACCTAGGGGGCCTATAAAAATCCCTTTAAGCTACTATACTCTATCATGAATCTAAACACAATATCCTTCTTGCCTTGGTAGTAGGCAAGGCCAACAAACCGTGTGGAGACACTCCTAAAAATGAACTCAAATTTAGTGTAGGGTAATGCTGTTAGGGCTGGGGCATCTATTTTTTGACCTTTTTTAAAGAGAATTTACATTTTTAGGGAAAGTTCATCTACAGTGTGAACTTTTCCTGTAGATGTCATTTTTGGTAGACCCTAAGTTGGATTTATTTTTTGTCAAAAAAATTGGTAAAATTTTGGAGACATGTGGTTTTTTAGTAGAGATTTGATTTTTAAAAAAAAAATTTGGGGGAAAAAAATCGCCAAATTTTGGATATCACAAAATTAGAAAAAAAGAAAGAAAGGTAAAAAAAAATTTAAAGAAGAAAAAAAAGCCCTCCTTGCTGCTGCTGCTGGGAGATCTTTGCAACAGCTTTTACATTTGCAGCTGGTGAGACCCACACAACTTGTTCTGTGCTGGGGTTTCTTCAGAAGACTGGGCAGGCAGGCAGGATTCCTAATAAAAGTGCTCCACAAACAAGTTGTCAAGTTAACAAAGGGAGGAAGGAGGAGGAGTTGAGAGAGATGCTTTAAGCTTTGTTGCATTCATTTTTGCACTGCAACAAAGGTCAGTCTGTGTGTGTGTCTGTAGTTGTTTCCATGCCACTTGCAGATTTCAGCCAAGATCTCCAGAGATGATTTCTGAAGCTTGTTGTCTTTCTTCACTTCTGCATCGTTTTGAAGGAGAAAGCAACTAACTTTAACCGGAGTTAGTCAATGGGTGTGCTCCAGTGTTGGCCGGGTATCACTTGTCTAGTCACATGGTGTGATCCTGTGTTGGGTGGATATCACTTATCTACCCTCCCCACCCCCCTGCTCCTCTTCTTCTTCTTATTATACCTGGGACCCTGCCTGAGAACCGACGGTTCTTAGGTTAGGGTTAGAGTTTACAGTTAAGTTTTGCAGGCAATTAATAATTAATTTTTATTAATTTTAAAATTGCAACAAAAGTAGCAAAAGTGTTGTTGCAAGTAGAGTTATCGATGCTGGGCATCACTGGAAAATATATTTTTTTCTTAAAAAGAAGAAGAAGAAGAAGAAGAACACGTGTGAGTTTTACACCGTGCAAAGCCCTCAGGGGCAGGCTTAACAGGGATCAGGCCCATGCTCAGGTCTATACCGTGCAGGGCCCTTTTTGGTGTAAAGCCCGCCCCGCCCCTCTCGGGCTTTACCCTCCTACACTTACATGTCTTCAACCATATGTATGAATTGTGTCGGTCCGATAAAGGGGACTTTATTGGACCGCTAACATTTTTGAACTACCCCAGAGGACTCAATTAATAAGTACCCCCAGTTTATTTATATAATGGGGGTATTATTAGCCCAGGCCAAAAATGGTGACAAACAGTTTTGGAAATAGAAATTTCATGCAGCCATCAGGAAGGCTCAGCATGCACTCAAAGTGCCTTGATTTTTTTTTCTTTTAAGTTTTGGGTTTGGGGGGGGGTGGGGGGGGAGTGGGGGCAGGAGGAGAGTATTTTTTTCATTTTTCCTTTGTTCCGTTCAAGTTCCCAATTGGTTCCCAATTTGTTCCCTAGGTTCCTCAAGGGTGTTCTCAATAGTGCCTCACTTTAATCCCATATGTTTTGCCCAAAGTCTTTCCCTTCTCATGTAAATAGGCGGGCGAAAGGGGGAGGCACTCCATCATCTATTTTGGGGAACCTCCATAGTTTCAACTTTTTTTTTCAAGATGGGCCAATCAAGTTGGCTCATTGCAACCCAAAAAATAAAAAATAAAAATTGGACTTGTGTGGCACCCCCGACTAAGTGTCCAAGAATGGGCACTGTTCATTTAAGGTTTAGCTACATTAGAGGCTCTCACATCTCCAGCGGTACACTGGAAAATGGCCATGTTTTCACATCCAAATGTTGTATTAAAAAAGTGTTTCCCTCCCCACCCATGAACTCCACATACCAGACCTTAAAAACTAAGGAAGCATGTAAAGCTCACACGTGGGCCAATTAGTGCGACCAGCCAATCAGTAGCAGTCTTTTTTTTTTCGTTTCTCGTGTCTCTTGAAACCCCAGTATCCTGCAACAAACAAATTGGTGTACCCACACTGTACACCACTTTTACACACCACTTTGGTGTATTGCTTCATCCAAAACTGGAATGGAGGCCATTTTCCCAGTGAACACTGCCGGAGATGCTCTTAATAAATATCCTAATTCATTCACCTACCAAAAGCAAGTAACAAGTCATCATCCAGGTGGTGGGGATTAGGAGTCAGGACCATCTCAAAATTTACGAAGTTGCAGGAAAGGAAATCCCTGACAAGTAAAACTCTGCGCATACTTTGAGAAAAAACAGGTTCATTGTTGAACAATAATATTCTCGTGGGAAACAAGAGGAGTCCTATGCTTGGTGGTCCTTTGTATGGATGCATGGCTTTTAGCCTACCACTTTAAGTACTTCATGTTCTGGAATGCTTAAAACTTTAAAAAACTCTTACTAGTGTGTGTGGCCTCTGGCGTTGTCCCAAGTGTTGTTACCACGTCCTCAACCGATTTTTCCTTCCAAAACCTGGTTTTTGAGAATTAATATTTGAATATTCAGCATCCGAAAATTACTTAAAAATCAATATATCTCCCACCTTCTGAATCCAAATCTTACCAAATAAATTCCATTAAATCATGCTCATCAAGATCTTTCCAACAACACCAAAGGCACATTCCAATTCCTCCAAAATTTTCAGCTATGATTTAATTTAATTTTCAGTGAAGAAATTATTCAATGTTCAAAAACTTTTGCACCGCAAGTCCAAACATCATGGAACCAGGCTGATGCACCCCTCCTCCTTGAGAGCTTTCCAAAGAGACCAAGAACGCGATCTGAAGCATCCCAGTTTGGTGGATCTCACAAGTACAAACAAAACAAAACAAAACAAACAAACTACCTTCCTTCATAGATAGAAGATTAGCAATGAGAGTTTTAAACAATTGCTGATGAGAGTTTTAACAATTTAATACTTTTTAACAATTCAATTCAACAACAAATGAAAACTGAAGATCCATGTTTTGTGCATGTTGTAATTTAATTGTTTCTTATTATTGCATTGCTCCACTTCTGTTGGCCATCACAACAAGAAGGTAGGTCTGAAACTTCAGACATTCCGCAGATTAGAAGCTTGCAATCCCAAAATAGAATTATAAAAGTGTGTCCTTTGCTACCTATATCAGTTAAGAGAGTTTGGGAAAAAGTTTATGGGATAAAATGTGCTGCTATTATTCATCAGAACATTGTTGGGAACACATTAGGAACATGTTGAGGACACATTGGGAACTTGACATGATCACGTCAAGAATTCAGCAGGAACTTGGTGGGAACACATTGAGAACATCAAAATCCAAGCCTTCTCCCCCTAAAAAAAGAACAAATATTTCCATAGAAGAAAATCACAGATGCCAGTTTCTAGTGATTCACAAGTTGACTCACAATTCACACAACTCTGCATTTGGGTGAAAGCTTGACGTGTAGAGTTGTGAGGGGACTCTTGACCACTAACTGCTAGATGGAACAAATGTAATGAAAAGCTGTTATTGGAGACAGAAGCTGTGAAAGCTATGGCCTAATGGAAAGAGGCTCATCATCTCTTCTCTAAATTGAATTTGTTGCCAGGTTCTAGGGTGTGTGTGTGTCTGTGTGTGTGTGTGTGCCAGGAGAAGGATGGCCAATAAAGTTGCATGCACTTTGTATGCACAATAGCTTTAGTGGCATTTATTAATGTATTTTGGACCAATCTTGGGGGGTTGAGAGTGTGTGTACAATTGTTGTGCAATTCTATGTGATGCTTGCTGCTCTTTTCTCTGCATAAAAATGATACCTAGTGCTTTTTGGGTGAGAGAAGAGAGAAGTCAGCGAGGCTGTCAGACTCTTTTGAAAACAAGAAATGCCTTTCCTTCATCATGCTACTAACTTGGTACAACTCCAATTGTTATTTTAATAGTTTTCCTTCTTTTGGGGAATTGGAATCCACACACACAACATTGGGCTTGTACTAAACTACATATAAAATAATTGGATGTGTGTACAAGATCTTACATGCTGGAATTTCTTTTTGCATTGGGATTGGGTCTCCCAAAAAAAGGGTATCTTAACTTGCAGGAATTTCTTTTTGCATTGGGACTCAAAAAAAGATCTTGCAGCAAGGGTGGTGTAAGTAGTAAGTAGTAACCCCTTCACCCAATCCCCCCAAACTTTGTGCAGATTTTCACCATCTTTTTTGTTGTTGTTGTCATTGTTCTTTTTTTTTTCAATTATTAGATTAATAATTGTAATAAAATTTTCATTAATCCTTTTATAGCTGGTTTGTTGTGTTGGTATCAATTAATATGTCCTTTTTTTTTCATGTTTTCCATAATTTATGGTTAATAAAAATTTAAAACTCATATATCCTTATTATTAACCCAAGATATATATAAAAAACAACATACTCACACAACATTGGAATATTTATACCCACAACAACAACCAAACATCATGATATGAATAGTGAAAAGCATTTAGAATTGAAATTAATGGAGATTTTGGACAATGGCACAATAAATTTCATTAATTAACTCTAGATATATTTATTGCACAGATACCAAAAATTTATGGATTCAGGTTAATAATATAACCTAACCCATGTCAAAAAGATGAGTATTTTTTGGGTATTGGGTTTTGCATTAAATGTCATCACTTATGGGCTCCACATGAGTTTAAGAAGGGGGTGGGGTACCAAGGGGGGGGGGTTGGATTTTAAATTTGTCATTACTAGCCAATGGTGGCTGTGGGTTAGTTATGTTGGGCTTATGTCCTTTGTCGGCAGGAGATTTGAAGTACACAACAACAGGTTTTGGTTTTGATTGGGCCTCTCATTTGGGGTATTTGGGAATTAGGATAATTGAAAATACATAGTTAGGCAAATTTTTATTTTACATGAAAAAAACTTGCAAGTGGTTTAAAATTTTGAAGCATTTTTTCAAATACATTTTGCTTGGGGTTTTATTGTTATGTATATGTAGAAAGTTTATTGCAACTTCAAAGTTAAAGAATTGATTTTCAACTCTAATAATTCTTGTAAGGTAGAGAGGGAATGCATTGAAAATATGATGGAAAGTTGAATTGATTCATTGCTTAACATTTTATATATAAGTGGGTTGTTGTGCAAAAAAAATATATAAATTTTTTTCCCTCATTGGTTCCATTGACACTATTAGAATAATAATTAGGGCTTTTGTTTGAGACAATTATTCTAGAATAGGTCCTTAGTAACTTCGAAGCCGTAGATGATTTATTTCTACTATTGATTAAATATGGTTTTTCTAATCATATTTTATAGTGAGAAGACCATTCCCACAATTAGTTAACATAAACTTGCATCCTTTATTCATTTCCTTGGGGAGTACACTACTACCTCTTTTGTGAGAAGAAAAAGAACTTAGTACTCCCAAATCCAAGTTCCAATCCCATGGCCCATGATACATCAAAACCACACAAGTAACCAACTAGAAGCGGTCTTTTGTTCAATAATTTTGATCTAACATTTCACAGACGACTTCAAGGGTTTACACATCTTATTACAACACAATTTATTCACTAACTTAGTGTGCACCCCCAACAAGATAAACCTTTTGAAGATGGTGCATCAAAAGTTGTGCCCTAAAATGTGGGTTCATAAAACAGGCTCTCACACCCAAGAATTGGTCCTACAAAGTCAGCTTTAGGATGGGTGGGCGAAATGATGGGTGTTTGTGTCAACTTGTCAACACTCTTTTCCACCAAACAAAGTAAGCAAAGCAATAGTATATGTAGGCTTAAAAATCTTGTTTAGTGTGGTCCACACTTATTCTAAACCTCCATAGGAAATGGGTTTTCTAACACACATATGTCACATTGAGTGTGCACCACACTAATTTTCTAGCCTACATTAAAACTTGTGCTCCCCAACCAATCTCAATTAGGGCTTTCTTTTCTCCTCCACCACCAAATTTGTGTTTTTGAAAAGTAGCTGAATTCTTCCAAAAAATTAGCAAAATTAGTCAATTTTTTAACAGAATAGAAAATTCTTTTTTTTTCTCAAAAAATAAAAATAAAAATCTGGTTGATTTTTTGTAGCATAGTTGGACAATGTGTGTTACCAAGCACGATATCCAGATGGGCTTTTTGAAAAATGTAATGCTTGCCTCCTAAGAAACATAATGCATATGGAGGTGGGTGTTACATTTTTCCTATGATACCCAATGGGTATTTTTGTGGTACCCATTGGGTATTAAAGGGATTTTTATGAAGGTGGTGTTTTTTATGGCATGGGGGGATGGTGGGGGGGCTTTTTTTCCTAGGTTTGTTGCTGGCCCTTAGCTCCACCTTGGGGGCCCTTATTCCAGTAAAGCTGCCCTGCCCCACATTTTGTCAAATGACAAAATTTGTCAGAAAAAAACACTCTTCTCAATAATGTATGACAAAAAATTTCCTAGGACACTTTTTTGTCTCAAGAGAAGTGGGTTTCATGGGCAGCCATAAAAAAAAAATCTCCTCCGCGGTTATCACGGTGGTTCTTAAGGTTCTGAATTGTGATTTTAAAAAACACAAAAGATTCAACCCTGATATATCCTGAATGGACAAATATTGAAAGAACCCAAACCAATGGGCCTTTGGGTGAACCAGTGAGCATGGTAAAAATCTCAAAATACATTCAAATTATTTTAAAATATTAGCAATATCCCATGCTTAGACTAAATCAGGATCTCAGAGTTCAAAATCCAACATTTTTTAAGAAGCCTAATACATGGCGCACTAAAATGCCTCACTCAAAAAAGGAAAAGGTACGAACTTGGGTGCCGATTGACCTTGGTGAACCAAGCAAGGGTAATCAACAAAATTGAATACCTGCTTGAAACAGGAAAGAAACTTGAAGAAGAAGAAGATGAAAGTGGTGGGAAGAAAACCACCTTAATAACAATAGAGATATCCACAAAGAAAACACAGCACCAAATGATAGGTCCTAATTGGTGATGAAGGGTGAGATTTCTAAAAAGCGGTGTAAAAAGTGCATTGGGCTTCTTCAATGGCGACTGAAACTGAGATTAACAACAAATTTGAATTTCATCTTGTCTTTTTTATTATCGTCTCATTGCCTTCAACCAATCATCATTGCTATTGTTGTGTGTATTACCACAGCTATGCATATTTTCGAATCTCGTGCATTTAATCTTGCTTGGGTTTCAGCATTTTATATATGCAAATTTAATAAAATTTCCTTACTTTACAGATAACAATGTTTGGAGTTTAATAGTGGGGGTTACAACTTACAACTTAACACAATGAAAGAAGGGCCCAAAAGGGATCACTTTACAGATATCTCTAATATCTATGGAAAAGTCCATGAAAGGATCCCCCAAAAAAAAAGAGATAAAGAGTGGAAGAAAATTTTATATGGCATTTGTGACATAAAATATGGTTTTTCCTTTACAACAACATGCCTTGGTTCATGGCACAACATGTATGCTCAAGCCTTGAGGGAATTGATGTAAAACAATTGTGGTGTAGGTATATAAGGTAGCTTGACATTTAGTGTAATATGTGCCACCACTAGACTGCAACTCCATTGGTTGCAGTGCTAGTAATACTAAAGAAAATCCTTGAAAAACACAACTGTGAGCATAAAATGGATTCAGGTAATATGCATGCAAGGTTGGGGTGAGAATCAAAAAGAACAAAAGTACAAGGAGAGAGAGAGGAGGAAGAAGATATAAAGGTTAAGAAGAGGGAGAAGAGGGAACAAGTTATAGAGGAAGAAGCTACAAAGCGTCAAGAAGAAGAAGAAGAAGAAGAAGAAGCAATAGTGCTCAGCACCAGCAATATAGTATTTGGGGGTAAGTTAGTTAGCTTGAAAAGACAGTCAGTCATCGCTTTGCTTTGAGAATTGAATGTTCAAGCAGGTCATGAACTCATGGGTGTGTGATGCTTAAAGGCTTGGCTTGGCTTGGCTTGGCTTTGCTTTGTATGCATGGGTTAGTAAAGTAGGTGATGATAATGGGTAGGATGGTGTTTTGCTTGGTATGAATGGGTCTGGTAATTAGGTGATGATCAATATGGGTGGGATGGTGTTTTGCTTTGTATGAATGGGTTTGGTAAGTAGGTGATGATCAATATGGGTGGGATGGTCTTTGTGTTTTGCTTTGCTTACAAACACACTAGTTCTAACGTTAAAGACATGAATGGTTATTATGTTCTACAGCCCTGGAAGCTTGCATTTGTTGGTGATGATGGTAATGTGGCCTCTTTTGCTTTTACTATTTGCTGAGGAGCTGCTGCTGCACTAGGCTACTGCATCGTTGCATTTGATTTGCTTTGCTTTGCTGTACATTGCATCGTTTCGTTAAATCCTTGCTCACAGGAAAAAAAAAAAATGTAATAAAAGGCTTCCTATTTAAGGATTCATGACAAGCGTGGAAAGGTAGTTTTCTGTAATTACCAAAAAAAAGTAAAACCGTTTTTTTTCCCACCCCCAGCAATCTAGAATCTCTGGATCTCTGAGAGAGAGAGAGAGAGAGAGCTAGAAAAGTCCACTTAAAGAGTCTTTTGTCTCTCGTTGCAACCCCACAAAAGTGGCCTTTTGGCTGAGAGAGCTAGAAAAGTCCACTTAAAGAGTCTTTTGTCTCTCGTTGCAACCCCACAAAAGTGGCCTTTTGTCTGAGAGAGCTAGAAAAGTCCACTTAAAGAGTCTTTTGTCTCTTGTCGCAACCCCACAAAAGTGGCCTTTTGGCTTCCATTCAGTGGGTCTAGTTGCTGCTGTGCCGCCGCCGCCGCCGTCGTCGCAGTCAGCAAAGATCTCGCGCGAGCATGCAAGCAAGCGCAATATCTCTTTCTCTCTCTCGCGCGAACATCATCATGGCTCCTGACTAGTTTTGTGTGGATCATTGAATCTGTTATGAAGAAGAAATCCGGGGCAGCCGCCGGACGTGGTTCTGTGTTGTTGTAGTTGTTGTTGTTGTTCTTCTTCTGCGGAAATCGCGGGGAATGTGATGTGCTTACTTCCACCGGCCTGCTGCAGGCCATGCCGAACGTTTGCCCGGTTTGAGTAGTAGTCTGATTGAGATGTCAACATGGAGCAGCAGCTGCAGCAGCAAGCTCGGAAAATCCATCCATACAAACACTCATCTTCTTCCCAGCTCATGAAGTGCAAACAAGCCCGTTGTTTGTGAGCTCGCGGGATTTCCGCGATTCAAAAACCATGTTCAGTACCAGTCAACAACAATTCGCTCATGTGTTTAAGCTGTGTGTCTGCAGATTCTTACGAAGAAGAAAGGTGTAGCAGTTTCGAGCGCCATTATGGGAAGTGATGCAGTAGTGTGCAACAACGACAAGAAGCACAACGACGACGAGGAGAAGCCTCAGGGGCAAGTGTCGTCGATCATCCTTGTGCGTCCATACGAGAAAGAGACAGACTTGTGGCAAGTGGAAGCTCTAGAGCGGAGATGTGCAGCGGGACTAGCTGGTGGGGGCGGCTCCTCCTCCTCCTCGCCGTCGTCCTCCTCGACCTTGTTCGTGGATCTCCTGGGTGATCCCGTCTGTCGTGTGCGTCATCTTCCAGTGTATACCATGCTGGTGGCCGAAATATCGGGTGATGATCATCGCCGCAGCAGCAGCTGTAAGCAAATTGTTGGCGTCGTTAGAGCAGGAGTGAAGGATGTTGTGTGCGGGACAAAGAAGATCGTCACAGCAGCTGCTGCAGCAGCGTCCGTCGACCAACAGCAGCAGAAGCAACTGGAGAATGCTGCAACCGCCGCCGCCGCCGCCACAGTCGAAGTTCCTGTGTACGCTCGCGTCGGTTACCTGCTCGGCCTGCGCGTTTGTCCATCGCACAGGTACATAACATAATACTACTCTCTCCGGATCGGATCTCTAGCTCTCTCGAGAATTGCTGCGAGATCTCTTCGTTTAAGTAAGACGGAAGAAGAATGTGTTTGCAGCGGCCCGCCCTCAGGAGTAGTGATGACAAGCTTAGCTCTCATGGGTTTTGGGTGTTTTGCTGCATGTTTTTTTGTTTCTTGAACAGGAAGATGGGAATTGCAAAGAAGCTAGTGAAGAACATGGAGGAATGGTGCAAAGATCAACAAGCGGAGTACGTGTACATGGCGACGGAGAAAGACAATGAGGCGTCAGTGAAGCTCTTCACGGAGAGCTTGAACTACATGCGCTTAAGAACACCAGTGATTCTCGTACACCCAGTGTTCCTCCGCGACCGACCTCTCCGTCCCGATGTTCGTCTCACCAAGCTCAGCGTGGAGGGAGCAACCGCACTCTACCGCGCTACTATGGGCTCCACTGAGTTCTTCCCCAAAGACATCCACAGTGTACTCGGCAACGAGCTTTGCGCCGGCACTTGGGTTGCAACTTTTGCTGATGAAAACCAACAGCTGATGAGCGGCAGCTGCGCCACTGCGCCAGCCGGACTGATGCAGAACAGCATCATGATCAGTACTAGTAGTGCAATATCCTGGGCGATGGTGAGCATTTGGAGAACAAACGAGGTTTTCAAGTTCGAGCAAAAGGGAGCTTCATGGGGAATTCGGACACTAGCTTCAGCTTCTCGCTGGCTTGAATGGTTACTGTACCCTTGGTTGCTCATCCCTTCCATCCCCAACTTCTTCAACTCCAGCTTTGGCTTCCAGTTCATGTTTGGGTTGCACTCACAGGGCGCAAGAGGCCATGAGCTTCTGAATGCCTTGTGTTGGCATGCTCACAATACTGCCAGGAAGCATGGGTGCCAAGCATTCGCAACAGAAGTGGCTGCTTCTGACCCCGCCCGCTCTTGCATTCCTCACTGGGAGAGATTGTCTTCATGTGAAGATCTTTGGTGCATCAAAAGAATTGGAACAACAACAACAACAACAACAACAACACCCCTGCCGCCAATTCTGCATAGCAATTCAGTTGTTGCTGCTGATCATCATCATCATCAGGAGCCTGAAGATTTTGACAACACCCAGTGGTGGTGCAAGTCTCCTTCTCCTCATGAGCTGCAATCCAAGCTCTTTGTAGATCCAAGAGAAGTTTGAAATTAGATTCACCCCAAAACCCCATCATGTCCATGGAACGAGTTCATCATCCCAAGACTGTCTTTTGCTACACAGATCATCATATAGATAGATCTAAGATAGATGGATAAATCTCTCAAGCTTCACCCATTCCTTCAATTTTTGCAAGTTCAGATCTCCACCAGGCAGCAGCTGCATCTCTGATCTATCTAATCTCACATGGGTCACATGAAATGCAGCTCTCTATGATCCATCCCATGACCAGGATCCCAAATGCATAAACCTCAGATCATCAAGCAGCTGAATTTCCATGTGAGCTTTTTCTCCAGCTTCTCACATTGGGCTTTCCTTAAGCTTTTCATGGGCTTTTCTAAAAATCTTTTGCATGAACTTTTTTCCTTTGAGCTTTTCATGAGCTAGAATTTCCTTGAGCTTTTCTGGAGCTGAATCTCCTCAATTTACTACTGATTAAGGGTGCACAAACCCAAACAATTTTTTATTTTATTTTTTCTGTCTATATTCTCAACCTTGTTGTGCAACTTCTTCTTCCTCATGATACTAGTAACTACTAAACAAAGAGGAATGATATTCATGATTCCTGATGAACATGAAGAAGACTTGAAGATCAGTGTACTTATCTGCATTTCGAACAACAATGAATTTTTCAATGGGTTTTTTTATCTTGAAAAGCTCATGAATGAATTTTGCTGGATTTTCCAATCAGTCATACTATGCATGTTTCTCTTTAAAAAAAAACCCTTTCCTGAAAAAATTATCTGGACATTACTATTATTATTAAGTTTCCAAGAGATCTAGTGAAAGTTTGGAGGGGGAAAAAAAAAACAGAGATTTTCAAAGGAAGTTTTGGACTTGATGAAACATAAGATGTGCTTTTGATTGAAGCAAAATTGTGTGTATCTTTGACTTTCAGATTTCAAAAAACCGAAGACCCAAAATCAGTCAGAAGAATCCCCTTTGGTGAAAAAAACCCAAGGTTCTTCGATATAATAGAGTTATCCGTAGAGTAAGAAAAACACAGCACCAGAACCCTGAGTTTGGTCATACACAGGGTGAGATTAAAAAAAACCTGCAAAAAAGTACATTAGCATTCAACAGGGGATGAAACTCAGAATACCATCAATTTTGGTGGTCAACTGAGTTTCATCCTGTCTTTCCTTTTTCCTGAGCGCCTCCATTGCTGCTACATATATTTTCACTGCTCCTATCTGTACAACTACTATAACTAGTCTCGAACGTTGTGCATACTGAGTTGCAGCATTTGATACTGAGATTTAATAAAATGACTTTACTTTGCAGATACCACTGAAAGAGGGGATAGGGGGTGAAAGGAGGCCCCAAAGACAGGGTGAAGACAGGGTTACTTTACGGATAACTCTAATATATATATAGTTCAGATTTAGATCTAACTCTGCCCATGGCTCTAGTTTGTCATGACAAAAAACTCGACAAACTGCACCTAGTCACAAGCCTATTTGCAGCACTTACCCATTTGTGTTTTTCAATTTTCTAGACACTCATATTATAATCCTAATCTGTATACAGCAACCTTGTTTTTATTGCCTAAATTTTGCCAAAAAGAGAAATTTGAAATGGAAATAATTGGAGGTTTGTAATTGTCAAAAGTGAAGGAAAAAATTACTAATAATCACCAAATTTCTATATTTGGTTCGTAGTCTGTAGTCAAAAATATAGTTCAGGATGATTAAAGATTCCTGTTTCATATATGGTTTATACTCAAGCTAGGTTTGGCATCTTCTTAAGGATGATTGCCACTTTGGCTACATCTTCCTATGGATGATCTGCCACTTTGGCTACAAACAAAAATTCCTAAAAGAAACATTTGGCTAAGAAGAACAATCGTACTGAGTGATTTCCAAAGGTTTTTTTTTGTTTGCAATTCTACTTTGGGATACAAGTAAGTACATGATCCACTGCACTCTCAAAGAGTTCTTACATGTAAGTTATACCTGTACTTGATCTGCACATTTTCTTGGGGCTCAATTCTCGTCACAATTTTTTAGTGTTTTTTCTCAAACAGATCTCCATGCAACCAGTTCTGTCAACATTCCTTGCCAATGGTGGTGGTGGTGGTGGTTTGGTGTCGTCCAAACGGTTTTTTTCTCGAATTCTTAAAATGTTGATCAGTTCTTGTGTGGCTATGCACAAAAGGTTCAACTCTTTCTCCAAGAATGAGATGACCCAAGTACTGTCATGGATCTGTTCCACTGATACACATTACAAAACTCCACTGGAGATTCCAAAACTGAAGTTCTATATTGGATTGGAACTTGGAGGAGCTGAATGAAAGGGTTTTTGTTTTTTTTGTTGTTTCCCCAAATGACTCTCAGAGGGATTTCAGCTGGACAAGTTCTTAGGGGAGGAAGAAACATGGTTGTTTGGACTAGGGTGAAAACATAAATCATTAATGTGAAACTGGAGACAATCGGAGCTTGGATTGAACAAAACTGCTAGTCCAATGATTCTCAATATAATTTCAGTTTCAAACAAACATAGGCTTCACCCTTGAGAGTATTACTGTAGTACCTTTACCATTTCGAAATAGTCTAGGCGAATATTTTTTTATTTTTTATTTTTTCATTTTGGCCCTACAATCATCGATTTCTTAAAAATTCGGATATAATAAAATGAAAAAATAATAATTCAGCATATTATTGCAAAGACATACTTATGTAATTATATAAGTGCTAATAAGTAAGTAGTTTAAATGTTGTTAAACTAAACCCTCACAAAATGAGTCAGTCAATTATGATGATTTGAGGCAGGTAGTGATTTCAAGTAGTTACTTGTTACTAGAATTCATGTGTGATGGTTAAGATCAAAGATGTTCATGGACAAATAAACACGATGATCCATAAATTTTGAAACTTAAAAATTTTAAATTTTAAATTTCAATATGGCAGCTAGTAAAGTTTTTGAAATTTGAAATTTGATTATTTTTTTTTATTATGGTCAAAATGGTAAAGGTATTACGATATTCCTTTTCATTTATCTCAACTAATCTTGGGCTCCATGCTCATGCGCACTACCCCTATCACTAACCATCAACTAATGGAAAAAATGAATTGATTTTGTGAAAATTAAGTTTCATTCAAATGAAAATATTGAATGACATTTCACATTTGTAACTTAAATTGAATTCAAATTTCAAAAAGACCCAAACCTAAACTTGAGAATCTACCTAGACTTAAATTTAATCTTTTTGCATTTTGCATCTTCTTGGGGTGCAAACAATGTTGGTTAGTTTTGGGTTTCTAGTCAGGTTTAGGCCCAAATCCAAGTCTAAGAACCAAACCCAATGGGTTTACATGGACCCAGAACCAACCAAGAACCGGACCCATCTACTTTACATTGACCTAGACTTGGCCTTAGAAACAAACCTAGTGGGTTTTCATGGATTTGAATTCAAACCTAGTCAAGAATCGAACCTAACAAGTTTTAAGGATTTTATTACAAGGTCTAGTTTTTAAGGTTTAAGGGCTACAGTGCTAGGTTTAGATAATGTTTAAGATTCCTAGGTTTTAAAGTCCTATCTCTAATTCATAGGGTTCTAAGGTCATAGGTCTTAGCCTTAAGCTATAAATATATAAGGGCATCTCCAATGGTAGCATTAAAATCATGGGTTTTACACAAATATGTTGTGATGTCCCCTAGGTTGTTCCCTATGTTGGATATTGTTCAAATAGGGCCCATGTGGGTGCAAACCATTGTTATCTAATTATGGGTGAAATCACATTATGATGACCCCCTTTTGGTCATTTTTGGGTCTAATATTATAATACTTACAATATAATTGTTCCAAAACTATGGTACATTTAATTTTGGGTATCAATTTTGATTTTTGGGCCATATGATTAATACTTTTACAAAATTTATGTTCATATAATAATAAATTTCATTATCTATATTGAAAGATCCATGGGTGTATTTATAATATACATTATTGAAATAATATGGCCATTGTCTTGTTTTGATTACACTAATTTTAAGGGTTCATTAGTTATTAAAATAATCAATTTTAATAAAATTTAAAATATGGTCCACCTAGCTATCCTTGTCATTTTTCATGTGAATGTGATCACTTGTCCAAATTTTAATTTACCACACATTTATCTCATATTTGATTTTAAAATTCATTTTTTGAAATGAAGATTTTAAAATTAATCACATGGTATCCAAACATGGTTCAAACTATGTGAAATGACATGGTTCAATATACTTTCAACTTTCATAAAAATTAAAAATCATTTAAGTTATTTTTGGAGTATATTTATGTTTTTGAATACACAAATACATTACATTTGTTTCCACAAATCTATTACAATCTTTCATTTTATAAAATGAAATGAAATAATTTTTAAAAATATATTTTGCCTAAATTATATTCTAACATAATGTACAAAAATATTGTTGTATTCTTTCAAAAGTTTGAGGTGGGATACACTCAAACATGTACATCCATGGAAAGTAGTATGTAGTGTGCTTTCACCCTTATGTTTACATTCCCTATTGTTGCTCTTGGGAACTTGTTGGGAAACACTTTGGGAGTTTTTTGGAACACCATGAGAACCTTTTGAAAACATGGTGGGAACATTTTGGGAACATCAAAATACAAAAAAATCAAAACCACTTAAAAATCAACTTTTGAACCATCCCCAAGAATAAGTAAAATCTAGCCTTGACCTAAATTTGGAACTAAAGATTTTTATAAAAGTTGAACCCAATGGACCCAAAATTGTTGGTCAAAAATATTTGATTTGACCTTGAAACCAATTAGTTTCAATTTTTGAAAAGACTCCATAGACTCATAACAAACTTCCTAGGGATCTTTTATTTTTGAAAAAACTTTAAACCCATACACAACAATTCTTGTAAAAACCAAAAACTAACCAACATTAATATAAACAAACCCTCTAGTCACATTTACATAGGTTTCATCCAATGTTGAGTGAGTATTAAAACAAAGTTGATAAACTTGTGAGGGTTCAAATGAGTTATCAAGCATGAACCTTAATAGATATCATTTCATGTGAGAACTGTCACCCTTTGAAACTTGATAACTATGCAAGGGATTAGTTTAATTATCAAGCTTGAACTTCAACAATTATCACTTTTCATAAAAAATATCACCCTTTCAAAACTAGCAATCCTTCCAAACATGAAAATCACCCCTCTTGAACTACCCCAAGTGTCACCCACCCTCAACCCTAATAGTTGAAGATTAAAAAGGGCTAAATAAGGGCCCACTTCTCAAACCATAGGCTAGTGCCTAGCACTATGTTGTGGACTCTTTAAAGAGAACTCAAACCAAAAACATGTTACATACAACATTTTAACCACTAGATCACAATTTCATGTGTGATGGAAAAAAAATTAATTTGTAGTATAAATGATTGTCCATGATATCACCACATGGACAACAATTTATATTAAAAGCTTAAAAAACATTCCACCACCCCTTCAAACATGTGAGTGTGGTGTTAACTAATTAAAATTCACTTCCTCCTTTAAGAGGTCTTAGGTTCAAATCCTCATTGAGGATAATGGTTTGTGATAATTGAACTAATTGAAAACTCCCAATTCTTGTTTTGGGTAAATTTGAAAATTGAGGCAAAGATTAAAATTTTTAAACATATTTTGTTTCAAGAATTGGCTAGTTCTCTTAATGCCTTCTAAGAACTGACCTTGATAATTCTCTTAAAAATGTGAAAGCCACTCAACATTGGTTTCTTAAGTTTGAATAAAGCATATGGGATAAAAGCGATGTTCCCTACTACCTTTGTAAGTCTCCTCATTACAAAGTTAAACAAAGTGTCTCAAATAAAAGTGTGGTGATCTTTGCCATTAGGCCAAAAATGGTGATGAACACTTTTAATAATAGAAATTATGTTCAAGAAATGAGGTGATGTTGTAACAATCAAGAGACCCAATTTTTTTCACCACCTTTTTATCCCACACTATACATTTTTCAAAAAATTATAAGGGTAATCAAACGAAAACACTTCTATATTTTTGTTTTGAGAATGCAAAGTGCAAACCTTTTTGTTTGGGAGTGCCAACACTTAAAGGTTTGAGTTTTTTTAATGATGGGCCAATCAAAAGAAAAAAAACTTTGTATGCACGCCCCTCTTAATTATTTATTATAACCACACAACATACATAATATTTTCATAATATTACTTTTGGGAATAGGTTTGGCAATTTTTTCGAAAATTAAAGGAATTCAATGCAAACTTGGTGGGAACAATTTGTGAATGAGAAAATAAAAAATATTCAAAAGTGCTTAGAAATCAACTTTGTAATTGTCCTAACAAATAAACTAGAATCATCCCTAGCCTAAAATTGAAACTAGAGGTTGTTATAAAAGGTTGGACTCATTAGACTCAGAACTATTGGTCAAGAAAATTTGACCCAACATTGAAAATAACAAGTTTTAATTTTTGAAAATATTCCCTAGACCTTAAATTGGAGGGTCTCAAACCCAACATTTTCAATTGTAAAATGTAAGAACCAACCTACATTAATCTACACCCTCCTTCATTACAAGTCAAGTCATTGAAATTGGTCAATTGTTTCTTACATTTTTATTTCCTTTATTGTTTTCTATAATTATTGAATACATTTAAATCAATATTGGATGGGTTAGTCTTTTTTAAATACTAGTTAATACCAGTTATATCAAGATTTTCCACATGAAATATGAATAGTTTCATCATCGTATGTGAATCATCTCTAAAATCAAAGCTACATATTCATATAACATGTATGTATTCACCACGTATCTATAGTGAATTATTAACAATGATAATGGGATTTTCAATTTTGATACTAGTCTAATAGACTAAATAATCCAAATGTTATGGATTTAGGCCATCATATACCAATGCAAATGGCACATTTTAATTTAGAAAAATTAAAGAAGTATATATTGTAAAAAAAATTAGCTTTTACATGAAGTACAATAAGGTGAAAGCATGTTAAAGATACCAAAAAAATAGTCCATCTAAAATCCCACTTCAAAATATGATAGTTTTCTACAAAAACACAAGATAGTAAATTAGAAAGTTTTTTATCTTTCATTTTGAAAACATCTATGCTTACATTGGGTTTATAGTAAGTTGAATATAAAATTTGAAAAATTTTAGTATAATAAAAGTAGGTAACAAGTAGGCTTGAAATTGATTGGTAAATATTTTTTTCAAACCTATTTTTACCCTACAAGCTAGATTTATTTTTTTATTAGAATGTGAAAAAAGTGAAAAGTCACAAGTACATTTTAAGCCCTTCAAATTTTTTAATATTTCATCTACTTATAATCTACATAAGGGTTATAAAGTAGATTATGACATTGCTTGAATTCCCATGAATCTACTTAAACCTACTTTGAACATTACTTTTTATTTAAAGTTTTAACAAAGTTGAAGAATCATTCCCACCTTAAAGCATTGGTGTCATTGCTGCATATCTATTTAACACTTGTTACTAACAAAGTCTTTGTTAAAATTCCATCCTCCCATTTGCATCAATCCTTTGCTTCAAATCTTTTTTATTTTCCACTTTGATACTGTTGCAAATCTCAAAAATAAAAATAAATGGAGATGAATTTGGGGTTGGGTTTGTGGTGGATAGATATGGTGGAAATTTGTTTGAAGGATATTAAAGTGACACATGACAAATGTATGGAAAAAATTAAATACAACAAAATCAACTTAAAAACCTCCCTTGACATGATATTAGGTGGTTTTCAAGTTGAGTATTTTTGTCATGCCCGTACATGGCCTCATACATGATGGCTAGTTACGGGCATGCCCATCATGCCTTTTAGGGTTAATGTACGCTTTTAGGGTAAATGTACGTTCATAGGTGATTGTACGTTATTAGGTACTTAGGGTTTCAGTTTGTTGGCGGCTATATAAAAGGCCAAGCCCTTCCTTTCTCTTTTTAGTTTTTTTATAATTCCTTTGTTAGGAGAGTTTCCTCCATAATCAGATAAAATTTCTAGATGCTCACGGCAGCCATTGCACGACCATTGTTTACATACATTACATGTTCTTCTTTCTTTGTAATTCAATTCTAGAAAAACTCTACTTTTTGTTGTTTCATGTTGAAAGCAATAGATTTTTTGTGCCTTTGTGTTCTTGAATTTTTATTACTAGTGTTGCTACTGCCAGAGGGAGCACAAGTTGCTACTAGTGTTGTTGGAGGGAGCTTGTGTTGTTACATTTTTACCAACCAACAAAACAGGTTTCAAACCTCCTCCCCCCTCCTTTTCTCTTTCTCGCTCTCTTTTTCTTTCTCTTTCTCTCATGCAAAGACATAGAGTTGAAGACTCCTGAAGCGTCACCGCGAGTTGCAGTCATGCCAGCTTGCAACGCTACGAGCTTGTAGTGCCACAAGCTGTAGTATCGCAAGCTATAGTGTCACAACAAGCTATAGCGCTGCGGTGAGCTCCAACGTTGCGAGCTTGCAACATCGAGAGCTGGCAATGCCTGTAGCGTTGCTAGGAGCTTGCAACGCTTGCAACATCACGTTGTTGTCAGCCATCGTTGCGAAGTTCATAGGCACCCTATGGTGCCATGACCTCTGACATTGTGTCGCCAATTTTCATTTGTCCATGGACTTTCGTTCGTCCAAGGACATCCGTTGGACCTTCGTTCATCTAGGGACGTCCATCCACAAACTTTCGTTCGTCCAGGGATGTTTGTCAGACCTCCGTTCGTCTAGGGATGTCCGTCCACAAACTTTTGTCCATTGGACTTTCGTCCATCCACAAACTTCCATCCGACTACAGTCCTGCGTCCTGCATTCTGCGTTCTGCGTTCTGCGTTCTACCGTCATGCGTCCTGCATCATGTGTTTTGTCGTCCTACGTCTTGCCTTTTTATCGTCTTGCCTTTCCATCCAATGTTTATTTGATTTCCATCCAACCTTCGTTCGGCCTTCGTTGGACGTTCGTTTAACCTCCGTTCGACATTTGTCTATCGCTAATCATTCCCAATGACGCACCATATTCTTTAAACCGTATGTTGTGTTAAAATTTTGTAGTTGTGTTATGTATTATTACAAAATTTTGGGGCATGGGACAACACCATGTTTTCGAATGATGAAAGCACTACCGTTCAGCTAAAGCCCAGGTCTCAGCGACAAAATAACACACAATCCTTTGAGTCGATTTTTTTAAGCTCACGATCTTCACGACATTACCATTAAACATCTACAACACCATCATCATCCAGTACAACTCCTACCAGGAATTCAGGTCTAGGTTACACTACATCAATGGTATATCAAAGTCCATTTGGAGGGGCTCATTAGTGGGGTATGCCTGCTGCCGCACCTACTTTTAGACCATCACTATATATTCTACTGCAAGCCATTATCTCTACACCCATATACACCATGGAGATCAACAGTTCCTCTGGGAGAATTGAGAAGTTCAGCGAAAGGCCAGGTACTATTTTTTTGAGGGAATTCAAAGTACGGTGCTAATTACACCGATGTGTTCGCATTCAAACAACTGACCCGTTATGTGCATTATGAAGCATTAGATGTCTACGAATAACATTCTCCAAGGATTTTGGGCATCACCCAGATCCCCAATGCAGCTTATGCCATAGCCATCGCTATCGCCTCTCAAGCTGCACTTCAAGCTGCCATTACACATCATGGGACTATGCCCAATAATCTAGATCTAGTACCTACTTAGATAAACCTTTCTCCTCAACAACTCATTGTTGCTATCACAAACATTCCTCCCACGATCGATGCACCAACTTTTGCTGATCCACCAAGGGAATTCTTTTGAGTTCTTGAACTAGAATTTCCGGTGAAGAATTTTGAATTTTTTTTTTATAGTTTGCCACTTCCTCTCAACAGAAAGATGAAACCTTCAAGATGCTCTACAGAAGGCTTCTAAAGCTTAAAGAGGATACTCAGAGCATCACAGACCTAGAAGCTGCCCATTGGTATTTTCATTCATTAGAAGGTACTCCGACACTCCATGTGCAGGATTTGCAACGAGTTTTTGCAGAATTTGGAGACGCGTACACTTTGTTGGATGTGTACAACATTTCTGAAAAGCTAGAACTGGTTCATGCACATTATGAGGCTAGTACTATGAGGCCAGTACTATGAGGCCTCCCTCACGTTCAAGGCCTTAGTCTCCACCAGCTGCGCCAACTAAATATCACATTCTTCTTCAAGGACTGAAGTAGTGCATTCGGCTGCACCCATCTTACCTTCTTGCAATTACTATGGCAATCCTGCTCACAAAGCAAGTGAGTGCAACATTCCTTCCGAGGATTTTTTTTGTGATTATTGTGGGAAAAAGGGACATAAGGAAGCTGTTTGTTTAGCCAAGTTCCTGGAAAGGAAGCAACTCCGATTATCACAGCAAAATCTGCCAACATCTTCTATTGCCCCTCAACTAAAAGCCAAGGCACCTTAGCCTTCCACTCAAGCTTTCTCCACCAAAGGTAATTTTAATAAGAATGTTAAGAAGAAGGAGCACAATTGACAAGAGGGAGGTGCTTCAAGCCCATGCCATTCAAGTTCAAACTCTGCAAAATGAACTTGAATCATTGAGGGCCCAACTTGCTAATCTAAAAAACAAGTCTTCCCAACTAGCTAATCATGCCCAACCTATACAAGCTTCAAGATCACAAGAGGGACCTCTTAGGTCATTCTATGGCCTCCCACACGATGCCATGGTTGGGGAGTATGTTCTTTCTAGTGCACATAATTATAGTCTCACACCAGCATTTGCTATTTCTTTTTGCCCTTCCTATGTCGCCACACAAGAGGCTAATGTGGCACCTAGAGTTTCTGCCACTAGGCAGGTAATTCAGACTGATGGACTCGCATTTGGTTCAAGTCCTACTAGGGCTAAAAAAGCTCGAGCAGTCATGCCACAATTTTTTCGTCCTTTCAACACAGAAGAAGAACGCACCTTGTTGATGAGGGGGGAGGAAACTATTACACCACAAGTTACTAATTCCCGTGTCCCAGGAGTACATGTACATCAGGAAAACACACGATTTTCCACTTATTAGTTTATGGAATGCCAACTTCAAATGTGTGAAGTGGCGCAAAAGCTTATGAGTACACCATTATTTAATTTTCAAGATTTGAAGCTAAGCACGAAGGACATAATTGCAATACTAGAGGATACCTTGAACACTACATTAAATTCTCTACCAATCGTCAATCCGCATGTTACAAGGGTCCCAACCAACACCTTGGAGAGACATTCAATTGGTTCACGTGTTGCAGATGGCGTTCGTAATTTGGTCACTAATTCTAACATGGCTAAACTAGTGGGCTCTCCTACTTCTAATTTTACATTCACATATTAGAAGGGAGTTAAGAACACCTCACTTGTGGGTTTGTTACTCAGCAAAGGCGTTGTGGATAGCCATTCTTTCCACAAAGTCTCTCATTCATTTTCAAAGGTGGTGCCTAGTGAGAGAACTTCCATCGCCACTAAAGTTGCCATTATTGAGAATACTGGGTCAACAATCCAAGTGGGAGGACATACACCCAGAATTGTACTTCTTGATACAGGTGCCCAACTAATGATTCTTGGAATTCAATTTGCCAAGAAGATGGGCATGTTTGACTCTAAACTATGGAAATCTATGTGGTAGATTCGCACCATTAGTGGGAGCGTAGAGGAGGTACTTGGGGAAAGCTCGGATTTGATTGCACTTAATTTCAATGAAGGTCCAGATCAGGAGTTTTGCTTACAAGTCAGATGTTTAGTCACTAATGCCACCAATTATGATGTGCTCATTGGGTAAAAGGCCTTGTTTCCACTAGGTTTCACAATTGACAACTAGTTCGAGCATGCCTACTACCAAGTGGATTGGGAGACTGATGGCCACCACCTGGGATACATACCCTTTGATTTACATGGGAACCATAGTCCTATGGCTCACCATTATATGCTCCAGGAAGCACATACTATTTCCTACATCCAACAAACTAACCACGAGTGGATAAAGGGAGATGAAGAGGAGATAGATTACGTTCAAGCTATTGAAAGCTTGAGGGTGGTTCCTACTGACATTCAACATGGACAAGAGGTTTTACATAGGTTCAAAATAGCCCAAGAGCCCTTGGTCAAAGCTCTGTCTAGTTTTGAGAGCATGGGGAGCCATGGCAAACCGATTAAACCAGTACTTCGTTAATTAATCACATGGACACCGCTTAAAGAGGGGATAACATTACTAGAGCTTTTTGGTGGTATTGGTACAGGTTTTGAAGCCCTACTACAATCAAGGATGGTGGTTCAAAGGTATTTCTATGTAGACATTGATCTTATTGCAAGGCAAGTGGTAGCATCAAGAATGATAGAGCTCACAGCTAGATTTCCACAATAATTTTCAACCACCGCATGGAAGGCCAGATTCACTTTCTTGCCCTCTGACATATAACTAATTCAAAAGAAGCATATGGAATTATTTAGCCTTGTAAACTTCATCATTTTAGGTTGGGAGTGTTAAGGATTTTCTGCGGCTGGATTTGGAAAAGGCTTGAGTGACACAAGATCCGGACTCTTCACGGACATGGTACGATTGATCACCTAGGCTCAATCCATTTTTCTTACACTTGGTTATGTAATTGAAAATACCCCTTCTCAGCTTCATCAAAGGGAGAAAGTCCAAGAGCACTACACATTGGTCAAGCATTACCTTGGAAAGCCCCTCCTACTAAATGTGGCATAATGCGGTTCCTATGCGCACCAGTTACGCAATTGGTGGACAAACCTTGCACCATTCTCAATTTTGCAACTAACTCTGACATACACCATCAGAGACCTTAACCCACAAGTTTTTCACATATTGGATGATCAAAATTTTTGCCAACCAGTTACAAGGCAAGAGAAACGTCCTTAGTTTCCTACAAACACAATAGGAAAACCAAGAGGTGTTTGGCCCACCTTTGTCTCCTTCCTAGGAGCACATGCTTTTCAAGGAGATGGACCAGGCCTGGTGTATTGTCATGCTTCAATCACTTGGGATGAACCAAGCCTAGAAGAAAGAGAAAGGGCTATGGGGTTCCAAGTTAGCACTACTAGTCACACTAAGGTGACTAAATTGGAGCGTAACGCTTTACTGGGGAGAAGCATGAACCTGAACTCCTTTACATGGTTATTGATAACCTATGTACTCTTTCAAATGTACACAACACCAACACTGATTTAATCAGCTTACAGTTCTAGCGATGTGATCACATGGCACCCTGACCAAGTACACTTGCCTATCTTCAAAACTTTACGTTTCATTCTTAGTGTTGGGGGGGGGGGAGGTACCACGTAATTTGACTCAAGTTGTGTCTGATACACCTAGAGGTACATAAGCTTTTGGAGAAATAATTACAACCTTCTATGAATTTGCGCAATTGGATAGTGGAGAACCCAATACACCAGGTTTTTCAAACACACTTTCCAATTCCATTCCATGTGTTTCCAACTACCCTTTCATTATGGGGAACCAACTCACCAAGAAGGAGAGAGACCATGTCACATACTTGCTAATTAAGTACGAGAATGTGTTCACATTCTCAATGAAAGACTTAGGTAAGTGTAAGACCATGTAGTTATTTATGGACCTTATAGATGAGACACTCGTCTATCGGAGGAGGTATAGGTTGAGTAAGCATGAGTGGGAAGTGGTAGATGAAAGATGCAAAGAGCTCCATGAGGCTGGTTTCATTTAGCCATCAAGTTATGATTTCACAACCGCTATAGTAATGCCAACAAAAAAGGATTCAGCTAAATTATGGACTGAGAAAAGGATGTGCAAGGACTATAGGCCTTTGAACCTAGTTACACTTCAGGGCAGGTACCCCATGCCCATCCCTAAAGAATTGTTTGATAGCATTGGAGACTCAAACATTTTCATAATTGTAGATCTGAGGCAAGGCTTCAACTAGATTGTGCTCACTGCAAAAGATTGCAAGAAAATGGCATTCCATGGAAGTAATAAGTTGTGGGAATGGCTTGTGATGCTTTTTGGATTGAAGAATGCACCTATCTTCTTTTAGCGAGTCATGGACCAGGTTCTGGAAGGGGTAGATTTCATGAAGTGTTACATAGATGATGTCTTAATGCATAGGAAGGGACTCCTGCATTTGGCTCATCTTGAGGAGTTATTCAAGAGGCTCCACGAAGTCAATATGAAGATCCATCCTAAAAAGTGTGAATTTGTTATCACCTTAGTAATTTACCTTGGACACATAATTTTGCCAAATGGTATTATGGCTCATTGGGCCAAAGTAGTTGCCATTTTGGAGATACCCAATCCTACTAATGTTCACATGTTGAGGAGCTTCATCAAATTATGTAATTACTACAAAATTTATGTCCAAGACTTCAATACTATTGTTCATCCTTTCTATGCATTGTTAAAGAAGGATGTTGTTTGGACATAAAGTGATGAGGCTCAGGAAGCTTTTAACATACTCAAGGAAAAGCTTTCAAAGTTTTCCATTCTGAGAAGACCTCATTTCAACAAGGTCTTCATTCTACACATTGACTTGAGTGCTCTTGGTATTGGAACTATTCTTGGCCAACTTGATGAGGAAGGCAAATAATATGTTATCGCCTATGTATCCCGAAGCAACAACAAGGCTGAGAGCAACTACTCTTCATATGAAGGGGAGTGCCTTGTTGTATGGGTCGTCATACATTTCAGGCCCTATATTTATGGCACCAATTTCACTTTGTTTACCAACCACCAACCTATCAAGTGGTTGATGACCAATGATAAGCTTACTAATAAGTTAATTTGTTGGGCGTTTATACTTCAAGAGTATGAGTTCAAGGTTATTCACCGACCTAGTATTACACATCAGAACATGGATATCATGTCGCGAAGACCCCTCACTACCTCTAAGATTTCTCAGAAGCTAGGTAAGACTTCAACCAAATTCCAACAATACATGTATTTGATGCATCTAGTTATCTTGCACTACTACAATGTAACCTGGTTGAGCATCCCATCGTGGATATATGGGAGCACTTGGACACTTTGAGGTTTTTCCAGCATGGGGAATACCCTCCCTAAATTACATCAAATCATCGGAATTGACGCGCTCCCAAGTCACGGGGTGAAACCCACTTGAGGGTTTCACAAAGTCAAATTGCGGAAAGTTGAGACTTGGTAGCACGCTCCCGGCTTCCAACTCTAAAAAGGGGTAGAGGGTCGAGTTGGG